>Ga0316197_10000281_pt1 | contig 36093 bp, 28 predicted proteins | sample OudBiesiAoxic_MG_FD_204939 | JGI IMG/M metagenome (GOLD analysis project Ga0316197, IMG submission 204939) | Coastal sediment microbial communities from Oude Bieten Haven, Netherlands - site A oxic | ecosystem: Environmental > Aquatic > Marine > Coastal > Sediment | place: Netherlands... | reverse complement strand
CGACTACATCGACCGCTTCCGAGAGATCTTCGGCGTCGACATCTCGACCTGAGTTGCGATGGCGACGGCAGACACGACGGGGGCACGTCGATCGTCGACCCGATCGCCACGAAGGTGCTGTTCAAGAATGGTCCCACGTTCTGCATCCTCGAGGTCAAGACGAAGTGGGTCGCCGTTGGCTTCTCGTTGCGTCGTCAGCTCGACTTGGGGAGGCTCTCACGCACGGTTGCCGACTACGGATCCAAGTTTTTCCACGTGGTCAACGTGACCGATCCCGCTGATCGACGGCGAGTTCAGAGAATGGCTGACCGAGGCCTACTTCCACGGTGAGGCGCCGACGTGAGGTTCTGCTCGTTCAGCCACTCGATCCGCTCCCGCATCAGGTCGAGCCCGTCCTCGGCGGACACGCAGCGACCCCGGACGTCGGTCGGTCGAAGACCCTCTGCTGCGCGTCGTGCGGCCGGTAGCCCGGCCAGACTGCCCGACCGGGAGAGTCGGGGATCCCGGTCGCGCGCTCGCCGGACCACTGCTCGTGTGGTCGAGGGGGCAGGCACCGGAGAACGCCGACCGGCGGGGTGGCGTCGGGGACACAGCGGAAGTGTGCGATGCGACCATTGGACGTGGCAGTTCCGCGGGCCACGTCACCAGTATCTCGGAGATGCGTCGACGGCCACGACGCGAGGTCAGCCGTGCTGGGCGGCGAGATCGTGCGGCCCCGACGGGAGGTAGCCGCCTGCCGCCCGCATCGCGACACCCCACGGTGCGAGGTGCGTGATCAGCTCGTCGAGATCGTCGCCGAGCTCGTCCACGACGGGACGCATCTGCGCGTCGGTCGCCGCTTCGATCCGCTCCCTGAACTCCCGCCCCGTGGTCGTGAAGCCTGCGTCGCCGAGGAGGTCGAGCGAGCGCAGCCGTTCCTCCGCTCGATCGAAGTCCTCGTCGGTCCAGGCGCGGGTGCGGGTGTAGCTGCGGAGCGGAAGTCCCCACGAGAGCTCGGTCAGCAGTCCGATTTCGACAGCGTCGAGGCCGGCGTCGATCCAGGCCGCCGTGTGGCTGTCACCGCGAAATTCTCGCAACAGGTCTCCTCGTCGCCAGATCACGCCGAGCGGATGGTCCGGATCGGGGAGCGCGCTCACACCGGCGGCGAGTGGACGTCCGCCGATCGGCAGTCGATCGGTGGCGCGCCTGAGCAGTTCGCCGACCCGTTCCCGACCGTCGGGATCGGGACCGAGGATCCGTTCGAGCTGGGCGGTGGCGCCGGTGTCGCGTGCCGCACAGATCGTGTCGGCGTCGGTCAGGGTCCATCCGTGTGCGACGCACGGGACGACCACCGCGGGGTTGAAGACCCCGAACGCGGCCGCCACGACTTCACCACGGACGTTGCCGAGCAGTGATCCGCGGCTCGTGAAGTAGGCCGGACCGTCCGGGAGGGCGACGCCGTTTGCCCGGCGTGCCGATGGTTCGAACCCGAGGCGGGCGTATTCGGCGTGGCACTCGGGCGAGAAGTAGACCTGTCCGATCACCGGCTCGAGTGCCCCTCCGAGGCGTCGTTCGACCGGGGCGTCGTCGATGGTGTCCATGCGAGCGAACGTACCGGTTGACTCGGCGACGTTCGGTGTCGAGCACCTTTCGTGGGCGCCTCTTGATCCAGAACGATTTGAGCTGCGAACACAGGTCGCGGGCGCAGCCGACGACGGCCGGTTCTCGGTGCCGATGGTCGACGCGGTCGTCCGGTTCCGGCTGGACGACCGGGTCCCTCCACACCCGTCCAACGGATCACGGCGTTGACTTGATCGTGCGCCGGCTGGGACATTCCGAATATGGCTTCGGTAATGTCGATTCAGTGACCGACACGCAGGAACGACCGCTCGTGGATCCCAACATCAGTGTTGACGACTTCATCGCCGACGCCCGCGTCTGGCTCGACGAGAACGCCGAGAAGCGCACCGATCGTGGGGGCGACTTCGTGTGGGGCGAAGGCGAATTCGACGTCGCCGTGTTCCACAACATGACCCACGACGAAGAGGCGGCCTACATCGGGGGCATCTCCGACTGGCTCAAGAAGAAGGCGGAGCGCGGCTATCACGCGATCACCCGCCCGTCTGCCGTGGGCGGACTCGGGCTGAGCCGTGCTCACCAACGTGCGTATGGTCGGCTCGAGCGTGAGTACGTGTCGCCCGGTCGCCACGAACTGATCGGGGTGACCGCCGGCCTGATCGCATCGACGGTCGAGGCGATGGGTTCGGACTCGCTGAAGGAACGCTTCCTCGCCGATCTGCTCCGCACCGACATCCTCGCCTGCCAGTTGTTCAGCGAACCCGGCGCCGGTTCCGATCTCGCCGGGTTGTCATGTCGTGCCGAGCGCGACGGCGACGAATGGGTGATCAACGGGCAGAAGGTCTGGAGCTCGGGCGCCCAGTTCAGCCAGTGGGGCGAGCTGATCGTGCGCACCGACCCCGACGTGGTCAAGCACAAAGGCCTCACGGCGTTCATGATGCCGATGGACGTTCCCGGTGTCGAAGTGCGACCGATCCACCAGATGAGCGGCGGATCGTCGTTCTGTGAGGTCTTCTTCACCGACGCGCGGATCCCTGACGATCTCCGGATCGGCGACGTCGGCGCCGGCTGGTTGGTCGCCATGACGACCCTTGGCTTCGAGCGTGACCATTCCGAGTCGGGGGCCGACGGATCCAGCTCGGGCGGCAATTGGACCAAGCTCCTGGCGACCGCCCAGTACGCCGACGTGCTGGATGATCCGGTGATTCGCGACATGATGACGCAGCAGTACATCCGCGGACGCGTCGAGTCGCTGACCAATCGCCGCGCCGCCGACCTCGCCAAGTCGGGGACACCCGGACCCGAGGGCTCACTCGGGAAGCTGCTTTGGACCGAGGGCATGCGGACGATGACCGAGACGGTCGCTGCCATCCTCGGACCGAAACTGATCGCCGACACTGGCGAGTGGGGCACCTTCGAATGGGGCGAGCACGTGCTCGGCGCGCCGGGCTACCGGATCGCGGGGGGCTCCGACGAGGTGCAGCGCAACATCATCGGTGAGCGCGTTCTCGGCCTGCCGCGAGAGCCGCGCGCCGACACCGGCGCCTGGAAGGACATCCCCCGCTGACGCGTCACGCGACGGGTCAGACCCATCGCGTGACGCGTCACATGATGGGTCAGACCCGTCATGTGACGCGTCAGAGTGTGCGGACCGGGTCGTCGCCGGTCCAATTGATCGAGGCGTCACGGACCATCGCGTAGAACGCCGCGAGGCGGTCGGTTCGTTCGTAGATCTCGAGCAGATGGCCCATCGTCGGGCGGGCGTCGTGGAACGCGAACGCCTGGCCACCCGATGTCGTGGCGACCAGCCGACGCGCAAATCCGTCGGTCGTGAGTGCTTCACTCGCCGCGTCGAAGTCGTCGACGAACGACGCGATGTGGTGGATGCCCGAGATGCCGACGACCGGATCGGGGCCCGGGTCGTGCTGCTGCACCAACTCGACCATCACCGAACCCCACTGGCCGTACGCCGACGAATGGTCGAACGTGGAGGGCGCACCATCGATCTCGACATCGGTGAGTGCGATGTGTTCGATGACGAAGAACGGGCCGATCCCGCGCTCGGTCCATCGTCGTGCTGCGGCGTGGATGTCGTCGGTCGCATAGGCGACCTGAACCGGAGCGCCGAACATCAGTCGCCCCGCGGGGTCACCGACACGTTCGTCTCGCCGATTTCCAGCCAGCGGAACATGTTCTCCCAGAAGTGGCGGATCTTCGTCTCGTTGTAGTTGGCGAAGATGACCTCCTGCTGCTCCTGGGCCTTCAGGCCCGTCTGCACATGGGGCAGGTTGATCGAGTCCTGCTGAAAGATCTTGGCAGCCGCTCCGAGTTCGGTGGCCAGCGTCCAGTCGTCGTCGGGGCCGAGGTGGCGCACCGCGGCCGGCGCCGGCTTGTTGTCAGGGTCGGGAGTGACGGGGAACATCATCACCTCGAAGATGCACATGTCGGGGTCGTTGCCGTATGGGCGCCAGCGGTAGAAGAGCGTGTTGAACACACCCCATGGCGACCAGTTCGGGAAGACCGAGTAATACATGGCATCGAGCACTTCGGCATCACTGAACGCATCGGGATCGATCGTCCCGCCGACAGTGTCGCGGGCGGCCGCCCGACGCTGTGCTGCAATCCACGCCCGGATCTCGGCCGGGGTCTCGACGCCCTCGGGTGGGTCGGGGAGGGTGAGTGGGACGTCGAGCAGCGGCGCAGCGGTCGGGCCGCCGATCCACTTGCACAGGTGCGGGTCGGCCTGCACGATCGGGCCGTCGATCCAGGTGCCTTCGTCGTCGAAATGACTCTCATGACCGTCGAGGTCGATGATGCGGACGAGCCCGAGCCGGACGCGCTCGTAGACGTGCCCGTTCATCGGGTGGCGGTAGCGGGCAAACTGCTTGCCGTCGTCGAGGCGCTCGTAGTGCGTCATGTTTGTGAGGTGAGGACTCTCGACGGCGTGCGGCGAGATCGCCCGGGAGAAGTTCTCGTAGGTGTCGTAGCGCGAGTTCGCGTCGCCGAGGTCCTCCATCAACGTCGGGTGGGTCGCCACCACGTGGTAGCTCTCCATGAACGCCTCCTGGCAGGCCTTCCAGTTGACGCGCATGATCTTCTCGACGTGTGCCGCCTTGTACCGCCGGTCGAACGTGCACTTCGCGAAGTGGTCGCCGAGGTTGCCGAGGAAGTCGGCGAGCGGTGCTGCGTCCCGATCGGGGTTGATGAACACGAAGCCCTGCCACGTGTCGACCAGTGCCTCAGGGAGCGAGTAGTCCTCCTTGCGAATGCTGGGGAAGTCCCACTCGCACGGGAGCTCCTTCATCGATCCGTCGAGGTTCCAGGCCCATCCGTGGAACGCGCAGCGCAGATTGCGGGCGCCCTTGCCGTCGGTTTCGCGGAGGAGGCGACCGCGGTGCAGGCAGGCGTTGCGGAACGCCTTGATCCCGTCCTCGGTGTGCACGACCAGGAACGACATGTCGGCGATCTCGTACACGTGGTAGTCGCCGACGTTCGGGATCTCGTCTTCGAGGCAGGCGAGTTGCCACACCCGGCTCCAGAGCTTCTCGACCTCGAGCGCGTGGAACTCCGGAGAGGTGTAGTACCAGGCGGGGATCCGGGTGTTGCCCTCGCGCAGCCCGATGCGGCTCTCGCTGCGGAGGATGTCGTCGACTGGCCCGGTGTCGTCATCGAGGAGTTGGGTGAAGCTGATGCCGGCGGAGCGGTTGGTTCCCGTGATCGTCTCGGTCATCGGGTCAGGCTTTCACACGCCGAGACGGAGGACCGAGTTGGCGAACGACCATTCGGAAAGTCCGCCATCCGGGTCGTGTCGCCGTCCTCACCGTCGTCATCATGAGGTGATGTCGAACGAAACGTCAGGGTCGGGACGCCACGCCGGTCGAGTTGCCATCGTCACGGGAGCCGGCTCCGGAATCGGGCGGGCGGTCACCGAACTGCTCGTCCGCGAGGGCGGCTCGGTGGTGGCCGCCGATCTGACCGACGAGCATCTCGCGTGGTGCCACGACATCGAGGGGATCATTCCGGCGGCGGCTGACGTGACTGCGGCAGACGCGAACGACGCATTGGTCAGCTTGGCCGTCGAATCGTTCGGCGGGCTCGACGCCGTTGTGCTCAATGCCGGCATCTCGATGAGCGGGACGATCGAGTCGCTGCCGATGGAGCAGTTCGATCGCGCGGTTGACGTGAACGTCCGAGCCGTCGCCCGCGGAATTCGTGCGGCCGCGCCAGCCATGCGCGTCCGTGGCGGCGGGGCGATCGCAATCACTGCTTCCACGTCGGGTCAACGGGGCGACCCGGCGATGTGGGCGTACAACGCAACGAAGGCGGCCGTGATCAACCTCGCCCGTTCGGCCGCGCTCGACTTGGGCGCCGAGGACATCCGGGTCAACGTGGTGTGCCCTGGCCCCACGATCACGGGGATGACCGAACGCCTGCAGGAGATGCCGGCGGCCTATGAAGCCCTGCGTCGCCGGACTGCGCGCCAACAGTGGGCGACGGCCGACGAGGTGGCGGCTGTGTTCGGCTTCCTCATCAGCGCCGAGGCGGCGGCGGTGACCGGTGCCGTGATCAATGCCGACGGCGGTATCTCGGCGAACACCGGTCAGTTCCTCCCGCCCGAACGTCGAGCGTGAGGCCCTGACATCCGGAGTACGTCGAACTCGAGCAGGCGCTCCGCCGTCGCGGACCGGCGCCGTCGTCGATCGACGGCGACCCGGCGCCGACCTCGACGCACACCTCGAGCGTCTCGACGTCGGAGGCATTGCGACCGACCAGCAACGAGAAGGGCAGCGACCAACGGCCGAAGCGCTCAGAAGAAGGGCGAGAAGACGCTCGCGGACAAGCTCGGCGACGTCTTCGAGGAGATCATCGACCTCTGAGCTGAAGTCTGCGGGGCAGTGTCAGGGCTGGAACTCGGTGGTCGCGTTCGCGAACAGCTTGGCGAATGCCGTGTCGTCTTCGGCAGCGACCAGTTGGTCGACCCAGCCGTGGAAGCGCTGACCGCCGGCTTCGTTCCGGCCAAAGATCACGTTCGGCATCGCCCCGGTCTTGAGCGCGCGCTGGATCCGATTGCCGGTGAAATAGTCCTCGTCGACGACGACGCCGAGGAGGAACTCGCGCTGCGCGGCGATCGCTTCGGTGAACTCCTCGGTGGGCTCGAACGTCGCGAGGAAGTTCTGGTACGTGACCGAGGTGTCGGGTGTGGCTCCCGGGTACAGCGTCGAGATCATGTACATCCGGCCGCCTCCCTCGACGCCCTCGAGTCGGACGTCGAATCCGGCGATCGAGACGTGCGGGAAGATCGTCCACACACCGCCGGTCAGGTGGCGGTCGGTCCAGTCGTCCTCGTCGAGTTCGCCGATGGCGAGCATGCGATGGTCGGGCGACGTGACGCGCTGGTGAGGACCCCAGGCGTCGTAGATCGCCGTGTTCGCGTAGTCGGGCCCGAACGTGTTCTTGTGCAGGATCGGCAGGTGGTAGAAGTCGAGGTAGCCGTCGTAGGCGACCTTCCAGTTCGGTCCATCAGCGGCCTGCGAACCGACGAACCACGCATCGGCGATGCCGAGGTGATCGAGTACGGAGTCGTAGCCGCACAGGTGTGCGTCGATGTCCATCGAACCGTTCGGATCAAGCTTGACGAACACGATGCCCGAGCGCTCGGCGCACGGCAGGGGGGTGAGGCCGTGGCATTCGACGTCGATCTCACCGAAGGTCTCTCGATCGAGGATCCCGACGAGGTTGCCGGCCGTGTCGTAGTTCCAGGCGTGGTACGGGCAGGTGAACCGGCGTGATGTTCCGCTGCCCGGCTCGACCACGACGGCACCGCGGTGGCTGCACATGTTGACGAACGAGCGCAGTTCGCCGTCGGCACCACGCACGATGAGGACGGGCATCCCCGCGACCTCCATCGCCTTGTACGAATTCGGTTCACGGAACTCGGCGGAGAACCCGAGGACCAGCGGTGTGCGGTGGAAGACGCGTTCCATCTCCAGCTCCCACCGCTCCGTTTCGTAGTAGTTCGCTGCCGGCACCCTGGCAACGTCTGCGGCCTGCGGAACCGTTCCCGCCCGAGCGTGGGTCACGGTGCGTCGGGTGAGTTCGACTAGCGTTTCTCGGCTCATGTCCACCAGTTCAGCAGATCGCCGGCGCGCGCGGGTCAGTGGGCGGACTCCGCATCGGCGCCGCTGGATCGACACGTCTACGGTCGTGCCATGGCAGGAGATGCATACGACACCATCAAGAGGTTCTGGGAGATCCAGGACGACGGTGACTACGCCGCGCTGAGTCCGCTGTTCGCCGACGACGCGCAGCTCGTCGATCCGGTGTACGGCACGTTCACCGGCGGTGCCGCGATCGCCGGGTTCATGCAGATGATGAACGACGAGATGAAGAAGGCCGGTGCGTCGTTCCGTCTCGTCGAACTGTCGGGCGATGACGAGACGGCCTGGGCACGGTGGGAGGCGACGACGAACAAGGGCTCACGCGAAGGCGTTGGGATCTACAAGGTGGAGGGCGGCAAGCTCACGTACTACCAGGACTACATGAACGAGATGAAGGGATGAGCGACATGAAGATCACGGAGGATTTCACCGGGAAGACCGTGTTGATCACGGGCGCGTCGATGGGTCTCGGGGAGGGATTCGCCCACGGGTTCGCGGCGGCGGGTGCCGACCTCGTCCTCACCGCTCGATCGGCGGAGCTCCTTGAAGGCGTCGCAGCCGTGTGCCGTGAGTCGGGCAGCACCGTGACGGTGATTCCCGGCGACGTGTCGGTCGAGGCCGACGTCGCCCGTGTCGTGTCCGGGGCGGTCGAGGCACATGGCAAGATCGACGTGTTGATCAACAACGCCGGCGTCAGCGACATGAAGGGTGTCGCGCCCGAGCAGTTCGACATGGAGACGTGGAACTGGATCCTGTCCGTCGACCTCAACGGAGCGTTCATGTACCTGCGTGACGTCGGCAAGCACATGCTCGAGTCGGGCGGCGGATCGATCGTGAACATCTGCTCGATCATGGGGCACGGTGCCAACGAGCTGAACATCATCGCGTACACCGCCGCCAAGGGGGCGTTGCGGAACGTGACGCTGCAGCTCGGGTGCGAATGGGCCGACCGGGGCGTGCGGGTGAACTCCGTGTCTCCCGGGTTCATCGTCACCGAGATGGTGCGGCCCGCGATCGAAGGCATGGGCATGGACAAGTGGATCGCCTCGCGCACCCCGATGCGCCGGATCGGCGAACTCGAGGAGATCGTGTCACCCGTGATGTTCCTGGCGTCCGACGGAGCGAGCTACATCACCGGCCACGACCTCAACGTCGATGGCGGCACCAACGCGGCCAACGGCTACTACCAGATCCCACCGATCCACCAGGCCTGGAACGCCGACACACGACCTCGGATCGGTGAGGGATATCCCGGCATCCAGCCGCGGCCCGACTGGTACCAGGCGATGGAGGCCGGCATCCCCGGCATCCACTACGACCCGCCGGCCGAATGACCTCATGACGCGAGTCGCAGTGGTGACCAAGGGCCACCCGTTCGATGCGGACGCGTTCTTCGCCGTGTTCGACTCGTTCGACGATGTCGAGTGGGTGCACGTCGAACACCCAGAGGCGACCGAACTCGTCCAGCCCGAGCGAGCGTGCGAGTTCGACGTGTTCGTGATGTATGACATGCCCGGGGTTGTTTTCGACCGGTCGGGTGGGCCCGCTGGCAGCGCCGCTCCGCCGGAGGGCTACGCCGCGGCGTTCGATGACCTCCTCGCCAGTGGCATGGGCATGGTGTTCCTCCATCACGCGATTGCGGGCTGGCCAGGGTGGGACCGCTACGGCGAGATCATCGGTGGCCGCTTCCACTACACCCCGGCTCGTTGGAACGGCATCGAGCTGCCCGACTCCGGATACCGCCACGACGTGACGCACACCGTCGACGTGCTCGATCCCGACCATCCCATCTGTGATGGGGTACCGGCGTCGTTCGAGATCACCGACGAGGTGTACCTGTATCCGGTCGACGAGGCGAGCGTCACGCCGCTGATGCGGAGCCGCCACCGCTTCACCGACGACAACTTCTATTCGGCCGACCTCGCCGTGCGCGGAACGCGCTTCTCGAACGAAGGCTGGAATCACCCGCCAGGGAGCGACCTTGTCGCATGGACACGTCACGAGGGGCCGTCACCGATCGCCTACATCCAGTTCGGGGACGGTCCGCAGACCTACGCCGATCCGAACTACCGAAGAGTCATCCGCAACGCCATCGATTGGGCGGCTCGAACGCCCGAGCCCTGAAGACCCGGCTTGAAATCAGAGTTTGACGGCGCGAGGGGCTGAGACCCGCAGAGAGCGGTACCGTAATCAAATGGCGGTGACACTCCAACACCCGAAACGAACGCGCCGCTCCGGCACAGCGTGGCGCAGGCTCACCGGAGCGTTCGTGGCTTTGTCGTTCGTGGCGATGGCCTGCAGCGGGACGTCCGAGCCGGGGGACTCATCGGCGGCGACTGACGTGGCAGGATCCGATGACGGGTCCGGTCAGGATGACGGGTCCGGTCAGGATGACGGGTCCGGTCAGGATGACGGTGCAAGGCCGCGCGGCCCCGCACCGGTGATCGCCAGCGACGTCGATGATCGCTACGAGTTCTCCCGGCTGGGGATGACGGCCGGAGGTTGGGTGACGGGCCTCGTTGTCCATCCCGAGCAAGCGGATGTGATGTATGCGCGTACCGACGTCGGTGGCGCGTACCGCTGGAACCCCGCCGACCAAGGCTGGGAGCAGATGATCACTGCTTCGTCCGTGCAGGACCGTGACGCCGCTGGCGCGCTCTACATCGTCGAGAGTGTCGCAACCGCGACCACCAATTCCGATGTCGTCTATCTGAGTGTGGGCAATGACGAAGACCTCGACGACTCGTCGTACTCGACGGACGGCCGAGTGCTGCGCAGTACCGACGGTGGACGCTCGTGGGAGTCCAGCGAGAACCGGTTCTTCATTGCGGGGAACGGTGACTTTCGTCAGCAGGGGGAACGCCTGGCCGTCGATCCGCTCGATTCCGAGGTGGTGTTCCTCGGTACCCGGCGTGAGGGGATCTGGATCTCGACCGACGGTGGCGACACGTTTGACAACGTCGACGAATCGGAGGTCTCCAACGGACCTTCGGACCGGACGTTGACAGGCGACGCCGGGATCTCGTTCGTTTCTGCCGATCCCTCAGGGGGTGCCACTCCTGACGGTCGCACCGCGCGCTGGTACGCCGGGGTGTCGGGCGTTGGAGTGATGCGTACGGACGACGGCGGCGACACCTGGACGAACATCATGGAGGTCGGTCCGTCGGTCGTGCCGCAGGAAGGCGACATCTCCGAGGGGTTCCTGCACGTTGCGTTCAACGATGCCGGCGGTGACGCTGCCACCGTGCAGCGCTACGAACCTGACTCCGGTTGGATTCCGTTCGACCTGGAGTCAGAGGTTTCGATCAAGTCGCTCGCCGTCGACCCGACCGATGCCCAGCGCATCCTGATCTCGACCGAAGCGGTCCAGACCGGTCGCCTGAAATACTCGGAGGACGGCGGCGAGACCTGGTCGGAGCCGGAGATCACGACCGAAGCGCCCGATGCGCCCTGGGTCGCGGTGTCCAATGACGGTGGCTACATGCCGATCGGCAAGCTGGCGTTCGACCCCCACGACCCTGGCCGCGTCTGGTTCGCCGAGGGAATCGGCGTGTGGACCACGATCATCGAGACCGATTCCGCCGCGTGGGAGTTCGCAGGGCACGGCATCGAAGAACTCATCGTCACCGATTTCGTGACGGCATCGAGTGGTCCGACCGTCTCGGCCGTCGCCGATTTCCAGGGTTTCGTCCACGACGAGCCGGGTGCGACGCCCGACAGCCCGCTCGTCGACGGTCGGTTCGCCGGCGGTACGAGCCTCGACTACGTCGGCGGTTCGCCTGACGATCTGGTCTGGATCGGCGCCGAGTACCACATCTACTTCAACCCCGAGCGCAGCTCGCGAGCCGCCCGTTCGTCCGACGGTGGGGCCACGTGGAGTGAGCTGCCAAACCTCGAACCGGACATGTTTGGCGGAAACATAGCCGTGTCCGCTCAGGATCCCGACAACATCGTCTGGTTGCCGTCGTACCTGCTCAGCCCGTTCGAGTACATCGACATCCCCAAGGGTCTCTATGCGACGACGGACGGCGGCGAGAACTGGACGCAACTCCCGGACGTGGGTGGAACGAACGCGTTCCACCGGCTCATGTGGTGGTTCGGGCGTCAAGCGCTGACGGCCGACAAGGTCGAGCCGAACACGTTCTATCTCTTCGACGAGGAAGAGCGCTTCTTCGTGTCGACCAACGGCGGAACCGAGTGGACCGAGGCGCCGTTCTCGCCACCGTGCTCCGTCGACGTTGCGTGTCATGTGTTCGGACAGATCCATGCCGACCCGTTGCAGGGAAGCCGGGTCTGGGCCAACGTCGGCGAAGGCGGGCTGTACCGCACGGACGACGCCGGCGAGACTGCCTGGGAGCAGATCGAGGCTGTCGACGAAGTGCGGAGCCTCGGATTCGGCGCGCCGATCAGCGATCCGTCCGTCCTCACGCTGTTCATCCATGGCCGGGTCGGCGGCGACGACGATCTCGGCATCTGGCGGTCGGACGACGACGGCGAGACCTGGGAATTGATCGCTCGTGAACCGTACGACTCCTTCGCCGGGATCAACGTGGTCGAAGGCGACATGGACGTTCCCGGTCGGGTCTACATCGGTTTTGCCGGATCGGGTGCGGTCTACGGCGACGACACCACGCTCGCGTCGACCTGACCCAGCCCTCCCCGAATCGACGCACGTCGGGGTGTTGCCGAGTTCGGGTCAGACCTCGGTGGTCGTGGCACCGGCGGGAGAGTTGGCGAACATGGCTTCGGAGTCGAAGCCGATCCGCGCGTCGGGGGTGAGCTTGATGACGACTCGACCCGGCGAGTCGAGATGGGCAGCGAACGCTTCCTGCTTCGCGCTGTCGCCGGGACGCACCTTGGCAGCGAGCGTGGCGTACATCCACTGCAGCGTCTCGGGGTCGTCGAGCACCTCGGCGTCACCTTTGTACGTGATCGCTTGGCTGATCCCGATATCGGTGCCGCGGCTGCTGATCGCCACCGCAACGCGCGGGCGGGCTTCGATGGCCGGCACGCGTTTGCGCCGACGCGTGCAGGTCAGCCAGAACGCGCCGTCGGCGTGGACGAAGTTCATGACCACCCCGACCGGGTCACCTGTCGAGGTGGTCCACATGAAGGTGCACTCGGTCTGCTTGTCGAGCAGTGTCTGCTCGCGGTCGCCCGACAGCGTGAACATCGAGACGTCCTCGTAGCTGTCGGTGTACTCGCTGTCGTCGTGTTCGTTGCTGCTCATCGTGGCTTCGCCCCTCCTCCGACGCGGAGGATCTCCCCGCTCATCCAGCTTGCGGCATCCGATGCGAGGTACACGCAGGCAGCGCCGATGTCCTGCGGTGTGCCGAGCCGTCCGAGCGGGATGTTCCACTCGTCGAGCAGTTGGTCGAGTTGGTCCTCGGTCTTGCCGACGGCAGTGAGCATCACCTCGGTCGGGATCGCGCCTGGTGCGACGCCGTTGACTCGGATGTTCGGCGCCAATTCCGCCGACAGTGTCCAGGTCAACGAGTTGGTCGCTGCCTTGGCGGCGCCGTAGTGGGCGCTCCCGGGGACCGGACCGGTGCCGGCGCCCGAGGAGATGTTGATGATCGAGCCACGCTCGATGTAGCGCGCGGCGGTCATCGAGCCGACGTAGACCGCGGTGAGATTGAGCGCAATCGTGCGGTCCCACTCGTCACGCGGCAGGTCCTTGAGCGGCATCCGCATCGGTGAGCCGCCGGCGTTGTTGACCCAATCGGTGAGCGAGCCGAACTCGGCGATCGCAGCACGGGCCAGGGCATCGACCGCGTCGTCGTCGGTGACGTCGGTTGTGACGGCGATCGCACGGCCACCGGCGTCACGGATGTCGGCCGCGACCTGCTCGATTTCGTTGGTCCGGCGGGCGGCGACCACGACGGCCGCTCCCGACTCGGCGAACGCCTTCGCGATGCCCTCACCGATCCCGCGACCGCCGCCGGTGATCACGGCGACGTGGCCGGTCATGTCGAACAGTTCGGGTGCCGTGCGCGGCGTGGAGCTCATGCCGGCCAGTCTGACCAGGGACGACGCCGGGCGGCGAAGCGGACGTCAGGCCGTGCGGACGTTGGCGTTGTAGCCGACTGTCGTGCGGTGCAGCAGCCGGTCGTGGCCCTCGTAGCCGCCGGTCGCGCGGTGGAGGATGCAACGGTTGTCCCACATGACGAGCGTGTTCGGCTCCCACCGATGGCGGTACTGGAACTCCTCGCGGATCTGCCACGCGTAGAGCTCACCGAGGAGCGGCCGGGCCTCCTCGTCGGGCATGCCCTCGATCCCGATGATGTAGCCGATGGTCGAATACAGCGTCTCGGCACCGGTCTCGGGGTGGGTCCGGATGAACGGGTGGGTCTGTGTCGCGTACGCATCGGCGCTCGGGCGGATGCGCATCGAGCGATCGGCGGTGTCGTCGTCCCCGTAGGTCCCGTCGGGTGCGTAGCCGCCGCGCGCCGAATGGATCGCCATGCGCCCCTCGAGACGCGCGCGGAGATCGTCGGGCATCGCGGCGAGCGCCGCCTGTTGGTCGGCGTAGAGCGTGTCGCCCCCGGTCGGAGGGATCACCTTGCCGTAGAGGCAGGTCCCGTCGGGTGGATACTCCTGGAAGCTCCAGTCGGCGTGCCAGTTCTCGGCGAACAGCGATGACGTCTCGTCGGCGGTCCGCATGATCGCCGCGATGTGCGGATGGCCGTCGATCGCCGCGAAGAAGGGGTCCTCGCCGAACGGGCCGAACCGCAGGGTGAACGACTCCAGATCGTCATCGGTCAGATCCTGGTCGGGAAAGGCGAGCACCTTGTGGGTGAGCCATGCCGAACGGATCGCGGCGACCGTGTGGTCGTCGACGGCACGGAGATCGACGCCGCGCACCGTGGCGCCGCACGCCTGTCCGCTGGGGGTGATGTCGAGGGTGGGCATGGCGGTCACGAGCGGGGGATGACGCCGGCGAGTTCGAGGATCGTCGTCGGAGGCAGATACTGCGAGGTGACGCGGGCGCCGAACGGCGACAGCGCGTTCTCGATGGCGTTGGTGATCGCCGCCGGTGCACCGATCATCCCGCCTTCGCCGACGCCACGGAAGTCGTTCTCGCCGCCGGCCGACAGTGTCTCCATGTGGTGCACCTCGATCTCGGGGATCTCCATCGAGGTCGGGATCAGGTAGTCCATGTAGGTGGCCGACTGGAGGTTGGCGTCCTCGTCGTAGGTGGCCTTCTCGTACAGCACCGCACCGATTCCCTGCGCCACACCGCCACGGACCTGGCCGTCGACGATCGCCGGATTGATGATCGGTCCGCAGTCCTCGACGACGAGGTAGCGCGGGAAGGTGACTTTGCCGGTGTCGAGGTCGACGTCGACGATGCAGACGTGCGTCGCCACCGACCAGCCACCGTCGCCCTTGCCGCCGTACGCGAACGTCGCGTCGAACGCTGTCTCGGCATCCGTCTCGCCGACGACGTTCGCAGCGAGTTCGGCGAACGTGATGCCGCGTGCGGGAACGCCGGCGACGTGGATGTTGCCGTCGATGATCTCGATGTCGCCGGCGTCGGCCTCGAGCATCTTCGCGGCTTCGTCGATCAGCTGTTGGCGCACTTCGCGGGACGCGTACTTGAGCGCTCCGCCACCGATCGGCCCGCCGCGGCTTCCTCCGGTGCCGAGCAGTCCGAATGGTGTCCGACGGGTATCGCCGAAGACGACCTTCACGTCCTCGATCGGGACGCCCAACTCATCGGCCACGACCTGGCCGTACGTGGTTTCGTGGCTCTGACCGTGCGGCATCTGCGACGTGTAGACGACGACCGAGCCGTCGGCTTCGACGGTGGCCTGGGCCTGTTCGGCGAGCAAGGTCTCGGTTCCGGGGCTGATGAAGTCCCAGTAGCCGGGCGGACCGGGTGCGGCTTCGTGATAGCTGGCGATGCCCAGACCGAGAGAGTGGTTGTCGGCCCGTGCTGCTTCTCGATCACGTTCGAACTGCTCGGTGTCGATCAGTTCGAGCGCTCGCTCGAGGGTCTTCTTGGTCGACATCGTCTCGTCGATCATGGGACCGGTGATCATCGCGGTCGGCATCTGGTCCTCGCCGATCAGGTTCTTGAGGCGAACCTCGGCGGGCGACATCCGCAGCGCCCCGGCGACGATGTCGACCATGCGCTCGCGAGCCCACGTCTCGTTCGCCCACGGACCCCGGTAGGCCACGTACTTGCCCTTGTTCGTGGCGACCACACGCGTCCGCATCTCGAACGCGTCCCAGTGGTAGGACCCGGGGAACATCACTTTCATCATCCGCGTCGCCGACGGGGCGCCGACCGGGAACCCCGGGTATGCACCCTGGTCGACCACGAGATCGACGCGGAGCCCGCGGAACCTTCCGTCGTTGTCGACCGCGATCGAAACGGTGAGGTCCTCCTCGCGCGCCTGTCCGCCGTCCATCAGGTTCTCGACCCGGTCCTCGATCCAGCGCACCGAGCGCCCGAGCTCGCCGGCTGCGGCGATCAGCGCGATGTCCTCGCGCGCGATCGATCCCTTCGACCCGAAGCCGCCGCCGATGTCGTCGGCGATCACGTCGGGGTAGCGGTTCCGTCCGAGGAGTCCGAGGCCGATGAGGTTTGCGTGCTTGAGGAACGACTTGTCGGCCTTGAGCTGACTCTTCATGCCGTCGTTGTCCTGCGACTTGAGTCCCTCGGCGTTCGTGGCCATGAACTCTTTCGCCCCTTTGAGGAACGCGGCACGCCGGTCCTTGTTGGTGGCGAACTCCTTCATGGCGCTCGTCGTCTTCTGCTTGCCGGTCAGCGCGGCACCGATCCACCTGAGGGCGTGGCTCGACTGTGTTGCGTTGCGGATCGTCATGTGTCCCGTGTCGGGGTCGATTTCGACCATGCTGCCGCGGGTCTCCATCGGCTGGTTCGACTGACGCGGGCACGTCAGGCGTTCGGTGATCACCCGGTCGGCAGCTGCGAAGATCGCATCGACATCGGAGGTCTTGGCCTCCGCTCCGGCTGCCAGCGTGAACGTGTCGATGTGGTCGTAGAGGACGTTGCCCTTTGCCTTCTCCCACAGTGCCGGCTTGTCGGAGGCGAGCCCATCGGCAATCGAGGCCACCGATTCGAGTGGGTCGTAGTCGACGTCGATCAGTTCGATCGCGTCCTCGGCGAGGTGCCGCGACTCGGCGATGACGATCGCCACCGGATCGCCGACCATGCGCACCGTGTCCTTGCTCAGCGCGTAGTACAGCGGCGTGTAGAGGTCCGGCATCATCGAGAACGGCGGGAACGGATGTGTGATCTCTTCGATGTCAGCGCCGGTGAAGACAGCGACCACGCCCGGTGCCCGCTCGGCTGCGCTGACGTCGATCGAAGTGATCCGGGCGTGCGCCAACGGGCTGCGGAGGAACACCGCTTGGAGGGTGTCGTCGGGCGCGACGTCGGCGACGTACCGGCCGTTCCCGGTCAGCAGGCGATCGTCCTCGACGCGCTTGACGCTCTGGCCGACGAGGCCGGACCGGTTGGTGGGTGCCGGGTTGGAAGCGGTCATGACGCGTCTCCCTTCGTCTCGGTCTTCATGATCTCGACGGCGCGTTCGACGCCCGCGACGATCGATTGGTAGCCGGTGCATCGGCAGAGGTTGCCACTCAGTTCTTCGCGGATCTCGGCGGTGGTCGGGTCGGGGTTCTCCTCGAGGAGCGCCACGGCGCTCATGAGGAATCCAGGCGAGCAGAAGGCGCACTGGAAGCCGTGGGCATCCATCATCGCCTGCTGGATCGGGTGGAGCGAGCCGTCGGGCTGCGCCAGCCCCTCGATCGTCGTGATCTCAGCCCCCTCCGCCTGTCCGGCGAACATCAGGCACGATCGCGCAGGTTCGCCGTCGACGAGGACCGTGCAGGCGCCGCACACGCCGTGTTCGCATCCGAGGTGCGTGCCGGTGAGCCCGACGTCTTCACGGATCACGTCGCTCAACGTGCGGCGTGCCTCGACGGTCACCCGCTGCGCGGTGCCGTTGACGGTGAATGCGACGTCGATCACACTGCCGCCGGCGGTCCGTTCGGCGGCGAGCCGTGTCATGTCGGTGTCGGTGTCGGTGTCGGTCATGGTGGTGTCGGTGGTGTCGCTCATGCGGGTGCTCCGATCGTGGCGACGGCGGCGTCGAGGCCGCGGCGGGTGAGGGCGCCGGCGAGATGCTTGCGATAGGGCGTGCTGCCGTGGATGTCGGCAGGTGGATTCAGCTCCGATGACACGATCTGGGCGGCGGCGGCGAACGTGTCGGTCACGGCGGGAGCGCCGACGAGCGTCTCCTCGGCGGTCGGAACGCGGATGGCTGTGGAGGCGGCCCCGAAGAAGGCGAGCGCAGCATCGACGATGAGGTTGTCGGCATCGACCTCGAGACGCGTCACGAGGCCGACCAACGCATAGTCGCCGTGGCGGCGGGCGACTTCGACGACCGATCCGGCGGCGTTCGTCGGCCATGCCGGGAAGGTCACCTCGGTCAGGATCTCGTCCGCACGCAATGCGGTGTCGAGGTATCCCTCGAAGAAGTCGGTCGCGGCGATCTCCCGGCGGCCCGACGTCGATGTCGCGACGAGGGTCGCGTCGGTGGCGATGACGACCGCAGGCATCTCTGCGGCCGGGTCGCCGTGGGCGATGCTGCCGAGCACCGTGCCCCGCGTGCGAATCGCCCGGTGTGCGACCCACGGCATCGTCTTGGCGATCAACGGTGCGTGTTCGGCCACCAACTCCGAGGTGTTCGCCTGTTCGTGGCGGACCAGCGCGCCGAGCGTCACCGCGCCGGCATCGACCGTGATGTCGGCAAGTCTCGGGATGCGGCCGATGTCGACCACGTGTGCCGGGCGCCCCATGCGGAGCCCCATCAGCGGGATCAGGCTCTGCCCACCGGCGAGAATCTTGGCGTCGTCGCCGTGCTCGGCGAGCAGCGCGAGCGCCTCGTCGAGGGTGTCGGGCCGGTGGTAGGTGAATGGTGGAGCTTTCACGTCATGGGTTCCTCTGTGGTGGCCGACGTGCCGACACGTCGATCGTCATGGTCCATCTTGGCCGCGATCGCGACTCAGGTCGCAACGGCGGCGTGTCGATCAGGTCGCGGCAGGTTCGCGTTCGGCGGCGGCTTCGCTTTCGTCGCGTCCCGGCAGGTTGCGGGTGAAGGCGAGCGATAGGACCGACAGGATGGCGGCGAGCAGCAGCCCGGTCTTCAATGCGTCGAGCTGCGCCTCGCGGTACTCGGCGACGACGGCGTCGGTGTCGTCGCCTTCGACTCCCGCGTCGATGAGCCCCTGCTCGACGGCGTCGGCCGCAACGAAGCTGGCGCCCGCGGCGACCTCGATTTCGATCGCATCGGTGACTTCGGCCGGGATGCTCGACTCGTCAGAGATGTTCGACACGAATGCTGCTACCAACGAGCTGATGACCACGGCACCGATCAGGGCGGTGCCGATGGCAGAGCCCAGTTGCTGGGCGGTGTACTGCAGCCCACCCGCTTCGCCACGGTCCTCGGGGCCGACCGACGACTGGATCACGCTGCCCAGCTGCGAGGCGATCAGCCCCATCGCGATCCCGAGGACGCCGAGGGTGACGGCGAACCCGACCCCGTCGAGCTCGGGTTTGATCGACTGCAACATCCAGAACGCGGCGAGGATCAAGAGCGAGAACCCGGCCTGGACCACGCGCTTCGGACCGAACCTGCCCGCGAGCAGCGGTCCGCTCGACGAGGTGATGAACATCGCGATCGAGATCGGGAGCATCTTGATGCCGGTCTCGAGTGCGTCGAAGCCGAGCACGATCTGGAGGTACAGCGGGAGGATGAAGAAGATCCCGAGCAGGATCAGGTTCTGGCTGAGGAAGCAGTTGAGCCCCGAGCGCAGCGGCGGCACCTGCAGGAGTTCGAGTCGGACGAGTGGGTCGAGACCCCCGCGTACTCGGTGGCCCTGCCAGCGGACGAACCCCCAGAGCACGATGCCGCCGGCGAGGATCACGAACGGGGTGAGGGCGAAGCCGAACGGTTCGACCGGCGACTCTTTCGGTGTGAGCCAACCCCAGCTGCTCGCTTGGAGCATCCCGAACACGATCAGCCCGAGCCCGATTGCGGAGAGGATGGAGCCGACGATGTCGAGGTTGGGGCGGCGGCCGACGAGTTTGGCGTCGACGATCAGGCGGGCTGCGAGGACGATGATGCAGGCGATGAGCACCTCGCCGACGAAGACCCAGCGCCAGGAGAGATTGGTGGTGAAGAACCCGCCGATGATCGGACCGGCCGCGATACCGACGCCGGCCACACCGCCGATCACACCGAACGCGGTGATCCGATCGCGGCCGTGATAGTTCGCTGCCAACAAGGCGACCAGTGCCGGCAGCACGAGTGCTGCGCCGATCCCTTCGAGGATCGACCATCCGAAGATCAGCGAGGGGACGCTCCACGACGCAGCGGTCAGCGCCGAGCCGGTCCCGTAGATGACGAGCCCGATGACGAACGCGCGTCGTCGACCGATGATGTCGCCGATCTTGCCGCCGGTGATCATGAGCGTGGCCATCACGAGGGCGTACAGCGTGATGACCCCCTGGATCGTCGTCACCGTGGTGTCGAAATCCTCCACGAGTTGGCTGATCGCGACGTTCATCACGGCCTGGTCGAGCACCATCAAGAACTGGGCGAGGGACAAGACGATGAGCGGACGCCACTTCTGCATGCGGTGGCGAAGCTAGCCGAACCGCACGGAGCGGCCGGTTGCTCAGAGTTGGTCGAGGCCGAACACGCGCCGTGCGTTGCCGGCGAGGAACGGCTCCCATACTTTGTCCCGGAAGCCGACCTGATCGAGTTCTCCGATCACGCGCTTCCAGCTGAGGCCGGGGTAGTAGCCGGCGAACATCACCTTGTCGGTGCCGCGGGTGTTGGCGTAGTCGACGATCGCCTGCGGGTAGTGCTTTGGTGCGAAGGCCGTCGTCGAGAAGTAGAGGTTCGGCCACTTCAGCATCAGCTTCACCGCGAGTCCCTCCCACGGTTCGCAGCCGTGCCGCATCACGAGCTTGAGCTCGGGGAAGTCGTAACAGACCGGATCGATGCGGTCGACGCGCTGGCAGTCGAACGGCACCCGCGGCCCCGGGACCCCCGCGAGGATGTTCATCGGCACGTCGAGTTCACAGCACGCCGCGTAGAACGGATACATCTGGGGCGCATCGATCGGAACCTGCGGGGCGTAGAGGCAGGGTGCGGCGGAGACCGACCGGATCGCGGAGTGTGATTCGACGGCGGACTTCATCGAGCGGAGCGACTTCATCCCGAGGTTCGGATCGATCCCCACCGAGCCGAAGAAGCGCCCGGGGAACCGCTCGAAGATCTCGTGCGACGCCTCGGGGTGGCGCGGGTCGACATCGATCTGGGCGGTGGTGATGCCGTGCGTGTCCATCAGCGCGACCAGGCCGTCGATCGCCGGATCGGTGCCCATCTGGGCGCCGGCGTCCTTGAACAGATACTCCGCCGGATGGTGGGCGAACTCGTCACTCCCCGCATCTTTCAGCAACCTTCGGGCCTGGTCCATGCCCATTCCGGCGCCGCCGCTCGGCAGTTCGACCATGAGGTCGACGATCGGGAGGTCAGGCGGACGGGATGACGTTGCGGTCATCTCATCATCGTGACCGATCATGCGCCGATGGATCGGATCGCACGGACCCCGCTCAGCGGTGGGCTGGCGCCATGTCGAACCAGAGCGGAAAGGGTGCTCCGGCTCCCTTCGGTGCAACCCGCGCCGCCATCACGGTCTTTTCCGCTTCGATCACCTCGTGGAACCAGGCCTCGGCAGCTCGTCCGCCGGGCGCCGGGCCCTCGACGAGTTCGAGCCCCGCTTCCTCGTAGTAGGTGCGAACGTCGTGGCAGCGGCACTGAACTGGTCGCCGTGCGTTCGGTGCAGTGCTGCGGAGGTCACGATGGCGACCTTGGCCTATCAGAGGGGTACGGGAGGCAGCGCGAACGATGGGTCGTCGAACTCGGGAACCGGTGCCGTTGCACCGAACTGCCGAATCGTCACGTGACCGGACATCACGAGACCTCGACCGAGTTCAGAAGGTGTATGTGGACGATGGTTGCCGTCGGAGCCGGAGGGTGTCAACATGGACGTTTTGCGATTTCGACTCGCAATTGATTGACGCGAGGTCTAGGTTGTGGGACATGGGACAGGATCAACCGATCGATGGTCGACGCGCTCGCCGGCAACGAAGCCGGGCCGCGGTGATCGAGGCGGTGTTCTCATTGGTGCAGGATGGCAAGGTTCCACCTACGGTCGATGACGTCGCCGAGCGGGCCGGCGTTTCGGTGTCCTCGATCTTTCGGAACTTCGACGGTTTGGCCGACATCCAACGCCAGGCGCTGGAGGAGTTCCAGCCGAAGTTCGCTCACCTCTTCGTCGTCGACGACGCCGATCGACCTCGTGCCGAACGCATCCAGTCGCACGTCCGTGCTCGGGTGGAGTTGCTCGGTGCTGCTGGGGGCCTGCTGAGGATCGCTCGGGCTCGATCCCTCGATCATGCGCCGATTCTCGAAGGCATGGCCCGGCTGCGCGGTCAGTTCGCGGCTCAGACCCGCCTCCGGTTCGCACCCGAGATCGATCAGCTGTCGCCAGCCGAGGCCGCCAATCTCTGCGCGATCATCGATGCGACGAGTTCGCCGGACGCATTCGATGTCATGAGCGGAGCACATGCCCGCACTCCTCGACAGATCAGCAAGACCTGGATCACCGCACTCGATGCAGTTCTGGCCCAGTGGGCTCCGCGCGAAAATGTTCGTCCGTGCCAGGCACTGACGAACATCTTGGGTGGGGCCGAGACGAATCACAGGGAGACCGAAAAATGACCAGAGCATCACGATTCGAGGGCACGATCGGTCGCTCGATCGCCGATTCAGAGGCGTGGTTCGACGATCCGCCGCATCCCGGCGGCGAGGCACCCAACGTCGTGATGGTCCTGCTCGACGACACCGGGTTCGCCCAGTTCGGTTGCTACGGCTCCGACATCGACACCCCGAACGTCGACGCGCTCGCCGCTGGAGGGCTGCAGTTCACCAACTTCCACGTGACACCGTTGTGCTCGCCGACCCGGGCCTCGCTGCTCACGGGACGCTCCCAGCACGCGGTGGGGATGCGGGCGGTGTCGAACTTCCGCACCGGGTTCCCGAATCAGCTCGGCCACATCAGCAACCATGCGGCCACGGTGGCTGAGGTGTTGCGGAGCGAGGGGTACTCCACCTACTGCGTGGGCAAATGGCACCTTGCGCCGATGGAGCAGTGCTCGGCGGCGGGACCGTTTGAGCAGTGGCCGCTCGCTCGCGGCTTCGACCGGTTCTACGGCTTCCTCGAAGGTGAGACCGATCAGTTCCACCCCGAACTGGTGTGTGACAACCACCCGATCGAACCGCCGGGTCGCCCGGAAGACGGCTATCACGTCAGCGAAGACATGATCGACCAGCTGATGAAGATGATCAGCGACAGCAAGGGTGTGCGGCCCGATCGGCCGTTCTTCGCGTACGTGCCGTTCGGTGCGACGCACGCCCCGCACCAGGCGCCGGAGAGCTACCTGCAGAAGTACCGCGGCAAGTTCGACGAGGGCTGGGACGTCGTCCGTCAGCGCTGGTACGAACGTCAGCTCGAACTCGGCGTGATCCCCGCCGGGACCGAACTCGCGCCCCGCAACCCCGGTGTCGATGCCTGGGATGACCTCCCCGAGAATCAGCAGAAGATCGCTGCGCGGCTCCAGGAAGTGTTCGCCGCGTTCCTCGATCACACCGACGACCAGATCGGCCGACTGGTCGAAGGTCTGCGTTCCATGGGCGAACTCGACAACACGGTGTTCGTTGTCCTCGCAGACAACGGCGCCTCGCAGGAGGGCGGCCCCTTCGGTGTGATGCACGAGATGAAGTTCTTCAACGGCATCTTCGAAGACGGCGACGCGATGATCGACCAGCTCGATGACATCGGCGGCCCGCACAGCCACACCAACTACCCGTGGGGCTGGGCCCAGTGCGGCAACTCGCCGTTCAAGTGGTACAAGCAGAACACCCACGAAGGCGGGGTGCACGTGCCGATGATCGTCCATGCACCCGGAACCATCGATGCCGCGAACGCCGGCGAGTTGCGCGATCAGTTCGTCAACGTGTCCGACATCGTGCCGACGCTCTACGACCTCATAGGAGTGACAGCACCCGAGACCTACAACGGACTCGAACAGCTCCCCGTGACCGGCCGGTCGTTCGCGTCCGTCTTCGGCGACGCCGATGCGCCGGCGACCAACACGCTGCAGTACTTCGAGATGGGCGGCAGTCGAGCCCTGGTGCACTCGGTGGACGGTGTGGCGTGGAAAGCGGTGTGCAAGCACAGCAAGGGCGCCGACTACGACACCGAGCCGTGGGAGCTCTACCGCTTGAGTGACGACTGGTCTGAGTGCAACGACCTCGCAGCCGACGAACCCGACCGCCTCGCGGCGTTGATCGAGCTGTGGTGGCAGGAGGCCGAACGGCACGGGGTGTTGCCGCTCGACGACCGCATGTTCGAGCTGTTCGGCGCTCGGTTCCGCGACAACTCCCCGCACCCCGCCGACATGCGGTACGTGTATCGACCGCCGATGTCGCCGATGCCCGGCCAGGCGTCTGCTGCGATCGGTGGCAAGTCGTTCGACCTCGCCGCTCGGGTCACCCGAGCGGCCGGTGACGAGGGCGTCATCTACGCCACGGGTACCGAGAATTCGGGCGTGTCGATCTTCATCCAGAACGACAAGCTCGTGGTCGACTACAACGCGTTCGACAAACACACGATCCTCGAGTCCGACGTCGACATCCCTGCCGGTGACGCGACGCTCGTCGTCAAGCTGCGGCGTCGCGCCGGCAAGGCCGGCGAGATGTCGGTCGTGGTCGACGGCGCCCCTGCCGGTTCCGTAGACCTCGATCTGTTCATGCGGATGATGTCGTCGGTCGGCCCGAGTGTCGCCTACGACCACGGCTCCGCGGTGTCGCAGCGATACGCCTCACCGTTCCCGTTCCAGGGGACGTTGCACGAGGTCGAGATCCAGTTGCTCAGCCGTCAGGACGCCGAGTCCCGCGATGCCGAAGCTGCGAGCGAAATGAGCCGCCAATGACCTGCAACGGGGGTCAGACCCCCGTTGCACCTTCGAGTAGAGCGCGATGGACGTGCAACGGGTGTCTGACCCCCGTTGCAGCTTTGAGGAGAAGATCATGAGTCTTGCAGTGACGTTGTTGGGGACCGGTTCGCCGATGCCGTCGCCGGATCGCGCCGGCCCGGCCACGCTGATCTCTGCCGGAGAGGGGTCCGACGCCGAGCACTATCTGGTCGACGCCGGTCGGGGTGTGTTGATGCGCCTCGCGGCAACCGGGCTGGGCGCGCCGAACCTGACCGCTGTCCTGATCACCCACCTCCACAGCGACCACATCACCGACCTCAACGACGTGATCACGACGCGCTGGGTGATGACGTTCACCGAGACGCCGCTCACGATCGTCGGTCCCGTCGGCACCCGGTCGGTGGTCGATCATCTCTTGGCGTCGTTGGAGCCCGACATCGAGTACCGCATCGCCCACCACGAGGATCTCGACCACCCCCCGCCGGTGAACGTGATCGAGGTGACCGAAGGACCGGTCGAATTGCCCGACGGGCAGGGTGGCCAGGTGGTGATCACGTGCGGCCAGACCGATCACAAGCCGGTCGAGCCGAGTATCGGATTCCGCTTCGATTTCGAAGGCGCGTCGGTCGTGGCGGCCGGTGACACGATTCCGTGTGACGGGCTCGATGCACTCTGCGTCGGAGCCGACGCGGTCGTCCACACGGTGATCCGCAAGGACATCATCGCCAACGTCCCGATGCAGCGCATGCAGGACACGCTCGACTACCACTCGTCGCCGGAAGAGGCGGCGCAGACCGCCGCGAAGGCAGGCCTTTCGACGTTGATCCTCACGCACTACGTCCCGCCGATGCCGCTGAGCGGCACCGAAGACGACTGGCGCGCCCTCGCCGGCGAACACTTCGGCGGCACGATCGAACTCGGCGACGATCTCCACCGCGTCGACATCCCATCCCGTGAACAGAACGAGACACCCCGATGAAGGCACTTCGCACACCCGACGATCGCTTCGCCGAGCTTCCCGACTACCGGTTCGCGCCGAACTACGTCGACGTCGACGACCAGGACGGCGGCACGCTGCGCGTCCACTACCTCGATGAGGGGCCCGCCGACGGCCCGGTCGTGCTGGCGATGCACGGCGAGCCGTCGTGGAGTTACCTGTACCGCAAGATGATCCCGCTCCTCACCGCGGCCGGCTTACGCGTTGTCGCCCCCGACCTGGTCGGTTTCGGCAAGAGCGACAAGCCGAGCGAGAAGCGCGACTACACGTACGCGCGTCATGTCGCCTGGATGCAGGCGGCGATCATCGACCACCTCGACCTGCGGGACGCCACCTTTTTCGGGCAGGACTGGGGCGGTCTCGTCGGACTGCGTCTCGTTGCGGAGAACCCCGATCGTTTCGCGCGGGTGATCATCGGGAACACCGGGCTCCCCACTGGCGCACACGCCCCGAGCGATGCGTTCATGGCGTGGCAGAAGTTCAGCCAGACCACCGAGGTCTTCGACATCGGGTTCCTGCTCGACAGCGCCACGATCACGCAGCTGTCCGAGGGGGAGGTTGCTGCCTACGACGCACCGTTCCCCGACGACACCTACAAGGAAGGCGCACGGATCTTCCCGTCGCTCGTGCCGACGTCACCCGACGACCCGGCAGCGGCCGCCAACAACGCAGCCTGGGAGGTGTTCAGGCAGTGGGACAAGCCACTCATCTGCTGCTTCAGCGACAGCGACCCCGTGACCGCGGGCGGCGACAAGCCGTTCCTCCAGTTGGTCCCTGGCGCCCAGGGCCAGCCCCACGTGACGGTCGAGAACGCGCACCACTTCTTCCAGGAAGATGCAGCGCCGCAACTCGCCCAGATCATCATCGACGCCGTCGAGCGCGCCTGAGCATGTCTGAACTGGCCGAGACCGAGTGGAACGAGTTGACGGCCCGCGCCGCGTTCGCCTCCCACCGGTTGATCGGTTGGATCTACTGGGACCCCACCGCGATCGAGTGCTACACGGCGCTCGGTGCCGATCCATGGAGCTACTACGTCGCCAGTCGAGGCGCCTCGCTCGCCGACGCGGGCAACCAGGCGGTGGCGGCGGCGTTCTACTCGATCCCCCCGGGCTTCGTCGCGATGAGCCTCGACCATGCGCGCGAAGCAACAACATTCGAGGACGTTGCGGCAGCGCGCGATGCCGGTGTCATCGCCGGCCTTCGCCGTATCACCCCCGAGATCTGCGACGAACTCGCCGCCATGGCGCCGGAGCTGTGGGCCGCGGCCGATGCGATCCCGATGTCGGGCCGTGTACTTGCGGCGTCGCTGCGAGAGCGGCCGCGACCCGACGATGCGTTGCTGTCCGCGTGGCTCGCGGTCAACTGCATCCGCGAGTGGCGTGGCGACACGCATTGGGCGCTCCAGATCGTGGACGGCCTGAGCGAGACTGCGACCGGCATCCTCGATGGCGCAGCACGGGACTATGCCGACGACTGGCTGCCGCGCAGCCGGGGCGCGGACGATGCAGCCCTCGACGCCGCATTTGCCGAACTCGAGTCTCGCGGCTTGGCACGTTGCGGTGCCGTGAACGATGCGGGTCGGGCGCACAAGCGAGGGCTCGAGTCACGGCTCGACGAGATCTGCTCAGTGGCGTGGCGTGCACTCGGCGAGGCCCGCACCCGTCGATTCCTCGACCTGATCGAACCCGTTGGCCACCGCTACGTCGAGGCGATCGATGCCACCGCCGGCCCGAACTGGATGCCGGCCGCCAGAAGCCGGGTCCCGAAGTGAACGAGTTGGAGACTGCGACATCATGACCACCGTTGAACGCACCGGATTGATCGGTGCCCCCATCGATGCCGTCTGGGACGTCTTGAGCGACTTCGCAGCGATCAGTGCATGGGCGCCCAACGTCGATCACTCGTGCCTGATGAGCGAACGGACCGAGGGCGTCGGCATGGTTCGACGCATCCAAACCGACCGCTCGACGATTATCGAGACGGTCGAGAACTGGGAGTCGGGGGTCACGATGACGTACCGGATCACCGGATTGCCACCCGTGATCAAGTCGGTGACGAACACGTGGCGACTCGGAGCATCAGGTGACTCGACGATGGTCCGGCTCACCACTGAAATCGACACCGGGCCGAAACCACCCCAGCGGGTGATCGCCAAAGCGGTCGGCCGTCGTCTGGCGGCCGCGTCGGAGCAGATGATCGCCGGTCTCACCGAACACATCGAGCGAGGAGGCAACCCATGAGTGACGAACAGGCAACACGGCCCGACGTGATCGTGATCATCACCGACGAGGAGCGCGCCGCGCCGCCGTACGAGTCCGACGATGTCGCCGAATGGCGGCGTACAGCGCTCACGGGCGCGACGTGGTTCGAGGACAACGCCGTCAACTTCCGCCGGCACTACACAGGCTCGCTCGCATGCGTGCCGAGCCGGCCGACGATCTTCACCGGTCAGTATCCCGAGGTCCACGGGGTCACCCAGACCGACGGCCTCGGCAAGATGGCCGATGACTCGCGAATGCGTTGGCTCCCCGAAGGCGAAGTCCCGACACTCGGCCACTGGTTCCGCACCGCTGGCTACGACACCTACTACGACGGCAAGTGGCACATCTCCCATGCCGACCTCCACGATGCCGAGGGCAACCGGGTCGATGCGAACGACGACGACGGCAACGTCCTCACCGACGGCGTCGAGCAGTATCGCAACGCGGACCGACTGGATTCGTACGGCTTCTCCGGCTGGATCGGCCCCGAACCACACGGCGGCAAGCTGCGCGATGCCGGTGTTCGTCGAGATCCGCTGATTGCCGATCGGGTGGTCGCCTGGCTCGCCGATCGCTACGAACGTCGCGCCGCCGGTGACGCCGAGGCACTCCGTCCGTTCCTGCTCGTTGCGAGCTTCGTCAACCCACACGACATCGTGCTCTTCCCGGCGTGGGCGCGACGCGGCAACCCGATCGAGCCATCACCGCTCGACCCGCCACACGTCCCCGAGGCTCCTACACAACACGAGGACCTCGCCACGAAGCCGGCCGCACAGATTGCCTACCGCGACACGTACCCCTCCGGCTACGGGCCGGTCCGCGCCGTCGCCGGCATCTACTCGAAGAAGGCGCAGGAGTACCGCGACCTCTACCACCGGTTGCATGTCGAGGTCGATGCCCCGCTCGACCGGGTGCGTCGTGCCGTCACCGACAAGGGCTCCGATGCGCTCATCGTGAAGACCTCCGACCACGGCGACCTCCTCGGCGCCCACGGCGGACTGCACCAGAAGTGGTTCAACCTCTACGACGAGGCGACCCGCGTTCCGTTCTCGATCGCTCGTGTCGGTACTGCACCGACCGCCGGAGCAGTGGTCGAGGGTGCCCCGACCTCACATGTCGACATCGTTCCGACGCTGCTCGCGGCGGCCGGGATCGACGAGTCGATCGCCGCCAGCGTGCTGGGGAAGGACTTCACCGAGGTCCATCCGTTGCCCGGTACCAACCTGATGCCGGTCGTCGACGACCCTTCGGCGGCCGACCGTCACCGTGCCGTCTACATGATGACCAACGACAACATGCTCGAAGGCGACAGCGGTGCCTCGGGCGTCGCCCGTCGACTCCGGCGGTCGGAGAAGCCGCCACTGCCGCTGCGGATCAACACCCCCGCACACGTCGCGTCGAACTTCGAAGGGCTCGTGCATCGCATCGACGGGACGCTCTGGAAGCTGGCCCGGGTGTTCGACGACCCGGCAACGTGGACCGAGCCGGGCGTGCGCCATCTCGCGGCAAGCGGCGGCCCCGGCCCCGACGCGTACCGGTCCGAGCCGCTCCCCGATCAGTGGGAGCTCTACGACCTCGATCACGATCCGATCGAAGCGCACAACCGATGGCACGACGTCGACAGCGACTCGGCCGTCGCCGAGGTGTTCGACCGGATGTCCGATGCCTTGAAAGCGGAACGCACTCGCGCCGTTCCGGACCGCAACCACCCGTGGCCCTACGCGTCACGCCAACCCACAGCAGGACCGATGACGAAGACAGCACTCGCACCCGCCCGCGCCGCTCGCAAGCTCGTGCAGAAGTTGGGCATGCACCCGGACGATCCCGACGCAACGACGTTCGATCTTGCGGGCAAGCGGGCGCTCGTCGTCGCGACCAACGTTGCCTGGCTCGACATCGCGAAGCCGACGGGTGTTTTCGCCAGCGAGATGACCGTTCCGTACTACGCGTTCCTCGATGCGGGGATGGACGTCGACCTCGCGAGCCCGACCGGCGGCATGGTCGCCGTCGATCCGAAGTCGTTGAAACCCGTCATCCGGACGCCCGAAGATGACCGGTTCATGGTCGATGACGAGTTCCGCGGCAAGGTGGCCGATTCGCTGGCGATCGGTGACCTCGACATGTCCGACTACGACGTCGTGTTCCTCGCCGGCGGTTGGGGCGCTGCGTTCGACTTCGGATTCTCCGAAGCGCTCGGCGAGAAGATGACCGAAGCAAATGCTGCCGGGCTGGTGATGGGTGGTGTGTGCCACGGCCCGCTCGGCCTGCTGAACGCCAAGGCCGCTGACGGCTCGCCACTCGTGGCCGGTCGCAAGATCTCGGCGGTGACCGACAAGCAGGTGAAGGAACTCGGCATTGACGCGACGCCGCATCATCCCGAGCGCGAGTTGCGCGGTGCGGGGGCCGTCTTCGAGAGCGAGACGAAGTTCCGTGACCCGCTCGCCAACCACTGGGTGGTCGACGGGAACCTCGTGACGGGCCAGAACCAGAACGCCGGGCCGATGGTGGCCCGCGAGATGATGCAGATCCTTGCGGCGAGGGCCGATGAAGGAGTGAGTACGTCATGAGCGACCAGACCGGACCCCGCTACGGCAACATCGACAGCGATTATGGGATGAAGCTCGCAACGATGCCAGCCGACGAGGACGGCCCCGTCTGGATGGTGAACCTGATGAAGTACCGCGAGGTCGCCGACTACGCCGACGGTCGCGAATCGACGGTCACCGGCCAGGAAGCGGACGACTTGTATTCGCCGCTCGACTCGCTCGCAGCGGTCGGCGCAGCTCCGGTCCTGTTCGGTGACGTCGACCAGCAGTTGCTCGGTGACGAAACGGTGTGGGACCGAGTCGGCGTCGTGAAGTATCCGACCCGCACGTCGTTCATCGAGATGCAGTCCCTTCCGACCTTCCAGGAGTCGCACAAGCACAAGGACGCCGGCATGGAGTCGACGATCGTGATGGGCACTCAGCCGATGCCGCAGCCGGAGGCACCCGCGGGCTTCGCCCCGGTCGACTGGGCCGACGTGCCGCATCCGCCGACCGACGAGGACGGCCCCGTCGTGGTGATCCACGTTGTGCGCTTCAACCACTCCCCTGAAGGAGCGGCCGAGGCACACGCCACGCCGACGCACATGGAGCAGTACCAAAGTGCGGCGGCCAAGGTCGCACTCCGTCACGGCGTGCGTGTCAACGGTTGGTTCGCTGTCGAAGGCACGATCATCGGTGACGGACGTTCCTGGCATCAGGTCCGCTTCAACGAGTTCCCCAGCAAAGCTGCATTCATGGCGGTGGTCACGGACCCGGCTCGCCTCGAAGCCCAGAAGGACCACCGCGAGGTGGCGATTGCCGACACGTACACGATGATCGTCCGCGCCGGGCTCAACACCCTCGCGGCGTCGATCGAGGCCTGAATCCCGACATGCTGAGGCGGTGACGGCTGCCGCTCAACCTGCTCGGGCAGCGGCGATCTGCGCCCGCGTCGACCGCCACGGACTGATCGCAGCCGAGTGTCGGAGCTTGACGGGCGGCACTCCGGACGAGGACGGCATCGCGACGTGCACGACGGTCGACCTCGTCGGCCGCGCCGCGTATGTCCAGAAGGGTCTCGCCGTGATCGCCAGCGCCGACTCGTTCGGTGAGCTCGTGGCCGCGGTTGCCGCGAAGGAGTTTCCTGCTGACGATTTCCGGATCGACCTGCACGACCCGTCGGGGCGCGTCGGTCGACCGACCCAGGAGGTCGCAACCGCGCTCGCCGACGTGATCCCGTTCGGCCCGAACCTCGGACGGCCGCAACATCGCTTCATCGTTGCCGCGAGTGCTGATCGCGTGTTGTTCGGCGAAGTCGTTGCGGAGACGGATGCGTCGTATCACCGCCACGACTCGAAACCGTGGACGACGTCGTCGTCGCTCGACGGACGTTTTGCGCGAGCGCTCGTCAACCTCGTTCCCGCTGCGCGTTCGGTGCTGGACCCGTGCTGCGGCGCGGGCTCGATCGTGCTGGAGGCGGCGGCGCTCGGCCTCGAAGCGTTCGGCGTCGATTGGAAGCCGGCGATGGTCGGGATGACCCGGGAGAACCTCGCGCACTTCGGCTACGCGGCGACCGTGGTGCGTGCGGACTCGCGAGTGCATCATCAGGTCGCGGACGCAATCGTCACCGACCTGCCGTACGGCCACGCCATCGACGCCGACGAACCGACGATTCGCGCCATTCTCGAACGGGGGGTCGAGGCCGCGCCCGTCGCGGTCTACGTCGCACGAGCCGACATCACGCTGTGGCTGCGCGCTGCCGGCTACGCCGAGATCGAGGTGTACACGGTACGCAAACGAGCCGGGTTCACACGTTGGGTCCACGTGGCTCGACGCGCCGCGGCGCCGCCGGAACGGTCGGCGTCAGAAGCCGACCTGTTTGGTGTAGCCGCCGTCGACCACGAGGTTGGCGCCGTTCATCCAACTCGCGCGAGGTGATGCGAGGAATGCCACGACGTCGGCGATCTCGTCGCCGGTCCCCATTCGCTCCTGGGGGTGCATCAGGCGGTCGCGTTCGTACAGTTCGGGGAGCCGTTCGCGGATGTCGTCCCACCGGCCGTTCTCGATGAGAATCGGCCCGGGCGACACAGTGTTGGCGCGGATGCCCTCGGGCCCCCAACGCTGCGCGAGTTGCGCGATCAGGTTGATCGTGGCGGCTTTGCTCGCTCCGTAGCTCGGGCTGATCGGCACGTCGTGGTGTTCGATGGCGGTGATCGTGGCAATCTGCACGATGGCGGCGGCGTCGGACTCGACGAGGAACGGTTTGGCTGCCTCGTAGAACATCGCCGTTCCCAAGATGTCGACGGCAAAGCTGTTCTGCCACGGCTGCGGCCCCTCGCCGCGCTGTCCGCTTGCACTCGCATTGCCGATGCAGATGTCGATGCCGCCGAGCGCCTCGCCCGCGGTGGCGACCCACGCCTGGACGGCATCGGGATCGGAGAAGTCGCAGATCTGGCCGTCAACGGTGCCGAGTGCTCCGAGCGCCTCGACGGCTTCATCGAGTTCGTCCTGTCGGCGACAGCAGATCGCAACCGACGCGCCCTCTTCGAGCAAGCGAGTGGCAATCGCTCGGCCGAGGCCCTTGTGACCCGCCGAGACGAGCGCGCGTTTGCCGTGAAGTTGAAGATCCATGGCCACACCCTTGCACCGTCTCGTCGACGGGGCCGATGCGAGACGATGGGTTCGAATTCCGTTCGACCGGCTCGGTGATTCGATCAATCCCTGACGTACTCTTGACACTCTGCGTGGTGACGGACCACCCAGGGGGGTGTTACGGTTTCCCTGGGCTCGGCGGAGCCCCCGGGGGGAATCGTGCAGAGCGACACACGTCGCCACGCCACGGCGGGCGTACACAAACGGGTGGGATGGCTGCTCTGGTGCGTCGCGCTGTTGCTTCCGGTGCTCGCCATCCGCGTCGCGCCGACAGCGGGGGCCGAGACATCGTCGTACTCGTCGGTGCCGATCCAATCGTGGCGCCTCAACGGCGAGGGTCACGCGGTACTCAAGGTCGGCAACACGGTCTACGTGGGCGGCTCCTTCACGCGTGCGACCAGTCCGAGCGGCGCACAGTCGGCGAACCGCTACAACCTCGCCGCGTTCAACGTCTCGACGGGCGCGTTGATTTCCTCGTTCGTCGCCGACACCGACGGGCGGGTCCACGACCTCGCCACCGACGGCACGTCGCTGTTCGTCACCGGCAGCTTCAGCAACATCAACGGAGCGCAGCGCAAGCGCATCGCGGCGCTCGACCTGAACTCCGGAACCGTGCGCCCTGGATTCCGTGCCGATGCGAGCGGCACCGTGTACAGCATGTCGCTCGCCGCCGGGAAGCTGTACGTCGCCGGCACCTTCACCAGTATCAACGGCGTGGCGCGCACACGTGCGGCAGCCGTCTCCGCGACCACCGGTGTGGTCGACCCGTCGTTCCGCCCGAACGTCGATCTCACCGTGCTCGCGATCGCCGCGCAACCCGACGGGTCGAAGGTGTACATCGGCGGGCCGTACGCGCAGGTGAACGGCAGTGACGACACGGACATCTCGATCTTGGACGGCGTCACCGGTGCGACCGTCGGCCCGCAGCTGAGTGGCGTCACCGGCTACGTCGACGACCTGAAGGTCAGCCCCGACGGCCGCCGGCTGATTGCCGGGCACTCGGGGATTCCCGGCATCGGCAACCGCACCGCGGTCTACGACACTGCGACCGGCAGCCGGAGTTGGCGTCGAGTGGTCGATGGCGACGTCCAGGGAGTCCACCTCATCGGCGACACGGTGTGGTCGGGCTTCCACGACGGCTCCCGCGGCGACGGAGCGTCCCGCTTCGCCGGGTACAGCCTCTCGAGCGGCACGGAAGACACCAGCTTTCATCCGACCTTCGACCGGTTCATGGGCGTGCGCGACGTGCACGGCGACAACGGATCGCTCGTGGTCTCAGGTGACTTCTCGACGATTTCCGGCGTTCGCGTCGGCGGCTTCGCGATTTTCCCGGCCGGGCCCCCCACCTCGTTCGTGGCGATGCACTGGGGTTACGAGACCTGGCGCTATCTCGACAACGGGACCAACCAGGGAACTGGCTGGCGTGATCCCGGTTTCGACGATGGTTCGTGGAAGACCGGCGTGGGCGAGTTCGGCTACAGCAACGGCGGTGAGCGCACCAAGCTGTCGTACGGCCCGTCCTGGTCGAACAAGTACATCACGACCTATTTCCGCACCACCTTCGATGCCTCGACGGTTCCGTCGTCAGCGGCGATCTACATGCGCGTCGACGACGGCGCAGTGGTCTACGTCAACGGTGTCGAGGCCGCCCGTGACAACCTGCCATCGGGTTCGATCGGACACACGACGCTCGCCACGGACCGGAGCGGCGGTGCCGAAGGTAGCAGTCGGTACTTCGCGATCGATCCGTCGCTGATCGTTCCGGGTGCGAACACGCTGGCCGTCGAACTCCATCAATCGTCGCCCTCGTCGGACGACGTCAAGTTCTTCGCCACGCTCGTCGCCTACGGCACCGGTTCGTCCAACGTCGTACCGACCGCTGACATCGTCGCCGACCAAGCCGTGGGTGAGGTGCCGCTCGCGGTTGTGTTCGACGGGTCGGGTTCATCCGATGCCGACGGCTCGATCGCGAACTGGGCGTGGGACTTCGGTGATGGCGCATCGGCCTCAGGTCCGACCACCTCCCACACCTACACCGTTCCTGGGACGTACAGCGCGACGTTGACCGTGACCGACGACGGTGGCTCGTTCGGCGTTGTGAGCCGCACGGTCACGGTCGCGCCGCCACCGCCGGCCGATCGCGTGGTCGACGTTCCGGAGTCGGTTGATTGGTCGTATCTCGACGACGGGTCGAACCTCGGAACCGAGTGGTCGGGTCTCGGGTACGACGCATCGGCATGGTCGGTGGGGGTTGGAGAGTTCGGATACGGCGACGGCGACGAGAACACGGTCGTCTCCTATGGTCCGTCGGCGGGCCGGAAGTTCCGGACGACCTACTTCCGCACGCTGTTCAACGCCACCGCCGTGCCCGACGACCTCATGCTCGACCTCCGCGTCGACGACGGCGCCGTCGTCTACCTCAACGGGGTCGAGGCGGCACGCTTCAACATGCCGGCGGGAGCGATCACCTCGTCAACCGCGGCGCCCGACGCCATCTACGGATCCGGCGAGCGGATCGACCGGGAGTTCGTCCTCGATCCGGCGCTCGTGCAGATCGGCGCCAACGTGATCGCCGTCGAGGTCCATCAGAACACGCTCGGGTCGTCCGACCTGACGTTCCTCACTTCGCTCGTCGGAACCGGTGCAGGCGGGCCTCCACCACCACCTCCACCACCCCCGCCGCCCGCCAACGAGGTGCCCACAGCGGTCCTCACCGCCGACGTGACCACCGGCGCGGCGCCGGTTGCCGTCGCATTCGACGGAAACGGCTCGGTCGACTCCGACGGTTCGATCCTCAGCTGGACGTGGGACTTCGGCGACGGGACCTCGGCCGCTG
>Ga0316197_10000279_pt1 | contig 36295 bp, 29 predicted proteins | sample OudBiesiAoxic_MG_FD_204939 | JGI IMG/M metagenome (GOLD analysis project Ga0316197, IMG submission 204939) | Coastal sediment microbial communities from Oude Bieten Haven, Netherlands - site A oxic | ecosystem: Environmental > Aquatic > Marine > Coastal > Sediment | place: Netherlands... | reverse complement strand
GAACCTTTCTTCCTTTTTGTCCATTACAACGACCCCCACTGGCCTTACGAACCACCATCCCCATACGGCCACAGTTTTGTCGCCGGTTACAACGGTTCGCTCACCCCCGAAAAAACACGTGAGGTCGTTGTCACCCACCGCGAGGTGCCGCCGCCACTTTCCGACCAGGATCTGACGTACATCGTCGGCCTTTACGACGGCGAGATCCAATACGTCGATGCCCACCTGGGTCGACTCCTCGAGGCCGTCCGCGAACTGCCGACCACGCGTGATCTGGTGACAGTTCTGACCGCCGATCACGGCGAGGAGTTTCTCGACCACGGTGCGTTCAACCACGGCTACACCCTCTACGAGGAGCAGACCTTCGTTCCACTCATTGTGTCCGCACCAGCACGTTTCAATCCACGACGGGTGTCGCAACAGGTACGTCTCATCGATGCGGCGCCAACCCTTCTCGAGATGGCGGGGGTCGATCATCGAGAAACGTATTTCCAGGGCCGAAGCCTGGTGCCGCTGATGGCCGGTTTGGACCTCGAGCCGCTCGATGCGTTCAGCGAGGCCACAAATGTCGGCAACCAGAGCGCGCTCCGAAGCACCGACTCTCACAAGCTCATCCACTCACTGATCGATCCACAATGGCAGCTCTTCGAACTCGACGCCGACCCTCGTGAGTTGAACGATCTTGCTGCGCAACGGGCGGACCAACTGCGCGCGCTGGCCAGGCGCCTCAAGGTCTGGCGCGAGGAAAACCGCGCGCTCCGCAGCCGGATCAATATTGCCGGGACCGGTGTCGACCGGGTCGTGCTCGATGAGGAGATGAAGAAGGGGTTGGAGGCGCTGGGATATATCCAGCAATGAAAAGTGGCACCAACCGAGCCGCTGTTCTCACGACTCTTCGGATGACGCCGTATCCTTGAGAATCTCTTCCATCTTGTCCACATGACGCTCGACGCTGAAAAGACTCCGCGCGCGTTTTTGACCCGCCTCACCCAGCCGACTGCGGAGAGCCTCATTGCCCGCCATCTCGATAATTGCTCGGGTCAAGCCCCCAACATCCCCCGGTTGACACAAAAGGCCGGTTTCGCCGCTGACCACCATCTCCGGCACACCACCGTCCTCGTAGGCGACTACCGGTCGCCCGGCGGCCATCGCCTCCATGACTGCCCGTGGAAGCGGATCGGGCCACAATGTCGGCAGGGCGAGCACATCCACCGCTGCGAGAAGCTCCCAGATCTCGGGCTGCGGCGGCACCAGGTAAATCTGCCCGGCGGCCGCCCCGGAGGCCATCTCGCGCTGCAGCTGGTCGGCGAAAGAGGCCGGGCCGCGGCCGGCGATCAGGAAATGGAGTTCGGGGGTTTCTGAAACGGCAGCGTGTGCCGCACGCACCAGGTCCAGGGCCCCTTTGTGAACCACCAACTGGCTGAAGAGCCCCACGACGACGGCTTCAGGCGGCAGATCAAAATGAGCTCGCGGCGCCTCCCTTTCGAAACCGCCGACAGGGGGATCGACACCGTTGTGGACGACCTCCACCCGATCACCCAGTCCTTCTTGGCGTACCCATGCTGCAACCGCCTCACTGACCGCCACGATTCGGGCAGCATCGGAACGCAGGCGTCCGGCAAACCACCGGCGCCGGGGACCTGGCGGCAGGATCTCGCGCAGATGCCACACCACCGGTAGACCGAGGGATCGAGCTGCCGCCGCACCCCGAAGGTGGGACAGGCAATTAACGTGGACCACATCCGGTTCGAACTCGGTCAGCCACGCACGGAGCTCCCGACTTCCCGGGTCGGGCCACGCGAAGTGCAATCCACGTGCCGCCTGACGCCACAGAGGTTGGGAGCCATACTGGACGAGCCAGCACTGCCGGACCGGCACAACCGTCACCGATACCCCACCGGCTTCGAGCTCTTCGCGCAAGGCCCACGGACCCGGTGCCAGTACCGCGACCTCATGTCCCCGAGCAGACAATCCTAGGGCCAGCAGCGCGAGAGATCGCTCAGCGCCGGTCGGCGCCGTCGATGAAGCGAGGTGGGAGAGCATCGCTATTTTCATTGCCGCCCTCCCCGGTCGAGCCAACGTGACAGCACCATCAATGACCACAGGGAACGCCCATGGTCACGACCCCCAGTGAGATGCTCATCGACGAGACGTGAGACCTCGGCCGCCCTCAGGACACCCGGACCCGCTACATTCGCCCGCGACAAGAGATCGGTCAGGGCCGGCCGTAAGGGGCCTCGCAGCCAGGCGCCGATCGGCACTTCGAAGCCTCGTTTGCGGCGCAGGAAACCGGCCTTCGGGAGGAGGCCTGAGGCGACCTCGCGGAGAAGGATCTTGTCTCGCCTCACGCTCTGCTTGAACCGCCCCGGCAGCCTGAGGACAAGATCGACAACTTCATTGTCGAGGTAGGGGACCCGTACCTCGAGTGAATGGGCCATCGACATTCGATCCACCTTGGGTAGAAGATCACCGGGCAAAAATGTACAGCGGTCGGCCTCGAGTCGCCCGTTGACCGGGTCGACGTCCGCCCAACTGAGCCATGTTCCCCCGAGTTCGGCGTAGGTGCTTTCGAGCTCGGCCTCGGTTGCTGGCGGGACCTCGGTGAGTCGCTCAATCTCAGCTTCGGAAAAGACCCGCCCCCAGTCAAGCTGCCGCGCGAGACCGGGGACCATTCGCAGACGGCGTTCGATGCGTTCAGACGGCGGCCTTCCCGCCACCCGCATCACCGCGGGCAGCAGCCTTCGCCCAAGACCACCGATGCGGTCGAGAGCGACATCGTAGCGCTGTCTGGCGTAGCCCCCGAAGACTTCGTCCGCGCCCTCGCCCGACAACGCAACGGTAACCCGCTCACGGGCGAGGTGCGACATGTACCAGGTCGGGATGGCGGTCGGATCGCCCAGCGGCGTATCGAGGCCATCGATGATCTGCTCGAGGTCTCGGGCCACCTCCTCGGGGTCCATCATCAGCTCGTGGTGATCGCTGCCGAGGTAGTCGGCGACCTCTCTCGCAGCGGGGAGTTCGGAGACGGCATCCGGACCCTCGAAGCCGACCGAAAAGGTCTGCAGCGCACCGCTCACCTTTCGTCGGGCGAAGGCGCTCACTGTACTGGAATCGAGTCCCCCCGAAAGAAAGACCCCGACCGGAACGTCAGCAACCAGTTGCCGTCCGACTGAGCTTTCGAGCACCTCTCGCATGTGGTCCACAATCTGACCGGGAACGGTGAATGATTCGCCCGGTTTCGGTGGACTCCAATAGTTGCTGCGTCGCTCTCGTCCCTCGGCGTCGATCGTCAAAAGCGTCGCCGGCGGCAACGACTGGACGCTCTCGAACGGTGCTCCCTCGGGAGAAAGATACCCATAGGCAAGGTAGTGCCGAAGCTGCAGTTCATCAAGCCGGGGGGCACTTGGATACCCGCCCGCGCGCAAACTGCGAAGCTCCGAGGCGAACGCCAGTTCATCACCTTCACGGCACAGGTAGAGCGGTTTGATGCCGAATCGGTCGCGCGCGAGCGAGAGCTCGCGCCGTCCCGCGTCCCAAACGGCAACGGCGAACATCCCGTTGAGCCGCCGCAGGCATTCGGGGCCCTCCTCGGCCCAAAGACGCAGCACAACCTCGACATCTCCGGTGCTCCGGAACTGGTGCCCTTTGCCCTCGAGCTCCCGCCGGAGCTCACGGAAGTTGTAAACCTCACCGTTGACAACGATGGCCAGGGATCGATCCAGGTCGAGGATCGGCTGCTCCCCGGTTTCGAGATCGATCACCGACAGTCGACGGAAACCCAGCGAAACCCGATCGTCGTCGAAAAACCCTTCATCGTCGGGCCCGCGATGGGTGAGCGAGCGGGTCATCCGACCGACACGACGACTCCGATCTTCAACGTCGGTTTGGCGAAGAATCCCAGCGATGCCGCACATCAGGTGGAGATCGCCTCGAGGTAGGGCGCGAGGTTTTCGATGACGATCGTTTCCCACGTGTGACTGCACACGCTCTCGGCATTTTCCTCCGGACTCCAATCCCGCAGCTTGGCGACTGCCTCTTCGAGGCCAATCCGAAACCCTTCGGCGGTATCCGAGACCAGCACGCCGCTGGTCGGGGAGATGACCTCACGGTTGGCCTCGTTGTCGGTCGCGATGCAAAGCAACCCGTTCTGAAGGTATTCGAAGACCTTGGTCGATGGCTGGTGCTCGAACCACGGGACCTGCGGCGTGAAGGCAACGCCAATGTTATGTTCGGCAAACATTGCCGGCAGGTCTTCGCGGTCCACACGACCGCGAAGCTGCACCCGGTCACCAAGGCCCATCGCGACCGCAGCACTGCGGATTGCCGTCCGCTCCTCTTCGCTGCCGAAACCGACCAGCGTATAGCACACCGGCAGACCGGCAGCACCCCTCCGAAAGAACTCGCCGAGCCCCTCGACCGTGCGTTCGAGGCGGCGGTTTTTGAAGGTGCCGACGTACACGAGGCGCAGCTCATTTCGACACGGTTCGGCTGCCACTGGCTGCCGGTCGGCGCCCAACGGCAGCACGTGGGCTCTGCGCGACAGACCAAGCTGCTGCGCGAGACCGGTCGAAATGACGGTAATGTTCGAAAAGAACGCAGAATTCGCCCTCAGCAGGCCATTTTCAATCGTCCGCCGTAGCCAGCTTTCCTCGATGCTACCGCTGCGAATGTCGAGGACCATCGGTGTTCGCCAGTGGCGCAGGCGCAGCAAAAAGCTGAACTTTGTCCGCCTCAGAAATACCACGTCGAAGTGCCGACATCGGAGGAGACGGTTCCCTTCGATAAGGAGACCGAGTTCGACCTTGCCAAATGGCGGGCGCTCTCGATAGAGCACCTCGACGCCGGCAACATTCTTCCGTGGCAGTCCCTGATCGGGACACAGGTACGTGATCCTGAATCGTTGTCCCAGGTATCGGCAGTATTCATAGGAGTCTGTGTGGTAGCCAAACTGTTCAAAGGATACGACCAAAAGCTGCCGCTGCGCCGCTCCACGCTCGAAGTTCGATTCTGCCATGCCCTATCAGACTAACAAATGAGGACCTTATCATCATCATCCCGGCCGGATCACCCAGGTGGCCGGAAGCGTCAGGTCTCTCGAACGGAACAATGTACGATGGGATGGAGAGTAAGCTAGGTTGGATGACCGCGCCCGAAATATCATGATGCAGGTTCGTTCCCCCGTTGATTGGTTCGCCAATCGGTACAAAGTTTTGCTGCTGAAACGCGCGCTGGGTCGTTGCTTCGAGGTTCTCCGTTACGCTGTGGTCCGCCCACGAAAAATGCAACGCTTCCACATCGTTTCTGCTCAACGCAACATGGGTGAAATCGCTCTCAACTGCCTGCAATCGGTGTACGACCAAAAGTACCCGAGTGACCATTTTCGTCACGTCTTCATCGACGATGCGTCGACAAACGACACCGCCACACGTGTGGACGTGTGGCTCCGGAATCACCCTGATCACCGAGTCGAGTTCATCCACAACCGCGATCGGCAGGGAATACTCGCCAACAATCTGAAGGGGTTTCAACTTGCCGGGGAAACCTCCATCGGAATCGAACTCAACGGTGATGACTGGCTTCCAGACACCGGCGTCCTCGGTTTCCTCAACAAGGTGTATGAGGACGACGAGGTGTGGATGACTTACAACACCCTGAGGCGGACAGATGGCACCATCCTTTTCCAGGTGCCGCCGTCGCGAGCGGTACGCCGGAATCGCAGCTATCGCCAGGAGCCATGGGCAACGAGTCACCTTCACACATTCCGCGTCGGCCTCTATCGCCTCGTCCCAACTGATCTACTCACAGATCCATCAACCGGGGAACTCTGGGCCTATTCGCAAGACATGGCCGTGTACCTGTCAATGTTGGAATTGGCCGGCGACCACGCACGCCATATCCACCGAATCACATGTCAGTATCATCCTCACGCGAAGTCCGATCACATTCAGGCCCGCACTGAGCAGCTGGCGGCCGATCAACGAATCCGTGCGCTGACGCCGTGCGCACCGCTGACGGCCTTGAAACCGTCGCCCTCCACCCCATCCGCCTGATCGCTTCAATCGTCACTGCTATACAATTTTGAGAGATGAGCCACCAGGCGATCGACCGCCCTCCGGGCCACGTATTTGTCATCGAGCCCTCGAAGGGCCGGGGTCCGGCCAAGCCGCGCTGCCTCTTTGACGACCCCGACCCGCTCAGATTTTTCGTCTGGCACAACGTCAATATTGATATGAGGGGGGCTATCCTCGAATCGCTCTCCTGGCCCGATATCGCCATCGGGTCACGTGGGAGAAATTGCTTCGAACAGGTCGGCAGGTGTTCTTGAGCGATGCGCCCGTTATTTCCGTCGTCATGCCGAACCTGAACGGCGGACGCTTCCTGGCGGAGGCGATCGAGTCGACACTAACTCAGGGCGGCCCGCAACACGAGCTCATTGTGGTCGACGGTGGCAGCACGGACTGCTCGGCAGAGATTCTGGAGCACTACCGGGAGCAGATCGACGTTCTCATTGTCGAACCGGACAGGGGACAATCTGACGCGATCATGAAAGGGTGCTTGGTGGCCCGCGGCACCCTGTTCAACTGGATCAATTCGGACGATGTGCTGCTGCCCGGAACCCTCGCGGCGGTAGCGGAAGGGATCCGGAACGCGGACTGCTTCGCAGGTGCGGTGCAGGATATGGACGAGTCGGGAATCCCTCGTTCGGTGGTGTTGCAGCGCCGACTCACAGCAGAGGCGATCCTCCGTCACCCCTGGCGAGGCTCGTCCTATCACCAGCCAGGAGTGTGGCTCCGACGAAAAAGGTTCCTTGACTGCGGTGGGCTGGACCGCAACCTTCACTTCGCATTCGACCGCGAGATGATGATCCGGTACCTCGCGGCCGGCGCCTCAGTGCGAATCACAGATCAGCCTCTGGCTGGGTTTCGGTTACATGCAGCGTCGAAGACGGTCACTCAACTGAGTCGGTTTTTCGAGGAACAACAGGAGACGTTACGACGTTTCGCCAAGCATGGCCCAGGAGGGCTGCGGCGATTGGCAAGGTCGCATCTGGAGAGGCTGAACTGGTGGTCGGAGCTCGAAGAGATCAAGGAATCGGCGACTCGAGGAAGTCGACTCGACGCGGCGATCCGCATTCTCGGAGGAGTTGCGGCCCGACCTCGTGATCGCGCAGGTCGTGCCTCGGTTCAGGCGTTGGCGCAGGTCCTTTTCATGAGTCGCTAAAGGACCCACCGCGGGAGACCTCGGATCCCTCATCTCCGCCCAAGCGCACCGCCACTGTTACCCGGCGCAGCTCGCGCCACAGCGGTATGATTGACGCAAGGAGAGCCGAATTGAGGGTTTTGTACGACCACCAGATTTTCGAAGAACAAAACTTCGGTGGCATCTCACGTTATTTCATGGAGCTGTTCTCGAGCAATTCCGGTTTTGAGGCCGAGATCGCCGTCAAATGCTCCGACAACATCCACCTGCTATCGCATCCAAGTTTTCGAGATCGAATCCAACCGTTTCGGAGTAATCTTGGAGATTTCCTGTGGGGATTCAACTTCCGTGGTAAGAACCGTTTGTATGATCTGACCGCTCAAATCCTTCGCCGTCCTCAGCCAGGCGCCACAAATCTCGAAAACTCCCTCAGTTCGCTGACAAGCGGACACTACGATGTCTTCCACCCCACATACTTTGATCCGTACTTTCTCGAGTCAATAGGAGACCGACCGTTTGTGTTGACCATATACGACATGATTCACGAGGTTTTCCCCGAGTACTTCCGCGAAACGGATTCGACATCTGCGAGAAAACGCTTCCTCTGCGAGAAGGCCACTCGAATTGTCGCGATTTCTCACTCAACAAAAGAGGACCTCATCGAGCACTTCGGGATCAATCCAGAAAAGATCGATGTCGTCTATCTAGCAAACTCCCTCATGGGAGCAGACCTTGCCAACCCGGTTGCGAATCGGCCCTCCGACAGATACATCCTGTTCACCGGGAACCGCTGGGGATACAAAAACTTCTTCTTTTTCGCGCAGGTTATCGCCGACACCCTGATCAAGAACGGCCCGCTCAAGCTGGTTTGCACCGGTCCCCCGTTCAATGCAGAGGAAAGGTCCTTTTTCGAAGAACATTCGATATCCAACCTTGTGGAGCATCATGCTGCGTGCGACAGCGAACTCGCCAGCCTGGTCGAAGGCGCCGAGATGTTCGTTTTCCCATCGCTATATGAAGGATTTGGGATGCCAATCTTAGAGGCATTTGCTTGCGGGTGCCCGGTCGTCCTCAGTGATACGCCGGCGATGAAGGAAATTGCTGGTGATGCTGCGATGTACTTCCACCCCAAGAGCATTGCTGAGCTCAGGGCCGCTGTACACAAAGTCCTCGAAGACGATGGTTTGAAACGTACTTTGATAGACAGGGGGCGCGAAAGGGGTTCGAAGTTTTCGTGGCAGAAAACAAGCCTGGAGACCGCCGAGGTTTACCGGAAGGTCCTTGGCTCCAAAAATCGAGATTAGCGCATTATCACGCGCCCTGCTCGTCGGGCCAGGGTCATGCAATCGCGAAGAACGAGCAGCGTGTAGGTCCGCGTTAGATAGTTGAAGAACTCGCCGAAGACATTGTACTGAAATGCCAAGTACAGCAGCTTGAACAGGTCACGTTTGTGATTGAAGTAGACGTGGGTCTCCAAGTTGGCACCAAGCCAAGCTCGAATACGTTGTCTCCGCGTAAACTCTTTTGTGGCGGCCACAGGCATACTGAAATCTCCGCGGAGATCGATCAGCGTCCCCACATTTCTCTGATCGCCAATTTCCCCGTTCTTGGCGAACCAATCGTGAACCTCTGTATTGGGCCAGGGAATACACATATTCCAGAAAACATAGTCTGGCTTCAACCGATGGGCCAATCGAATTGAATCGCGGTGCCGTACCGGAGTGTCTTCTGGTAATCCGATCACAAAGCAGAGGCCGAGCCCGAGACCCTTGTCCTTGATGAGCTCTGCCGCTTCGATAATCTCTTCGAGACGTTCTCCCTTGTTGATGAGACGAAACACATGCTCGTTACCAGACTCAGTGCCAAGGCAAAGGCTGGACCCGCCTGCGGCCACAAAAAGGTCGATTAACTCTTCATCAATCAAATTTGCCCGCACATTGTCAATCCACAGACCCCACCCCAGATCCAATTCAGCGACACATCTCAGAAACGTCTTGAATCGCTGAATATCGGCGGTGGGGCAGTCGTCGGTGATCACCAGAAGGTCGAGATTCGGATGGCTTCTCTTGGCCTCCATTATCTCGTCAAGACAGGTCTCGATATTTCGCTTTCGAAGCTTCCGGCCTGCTACCTGCTCCACATTGCAGAAGGTACAGTGATACGGACATCCGCGACTGAGTTGGATTTGATAGTGCTGAAGCTCAGAATGGCCGTCGGCCGCAGACAATCGAGCACGAGGTATGTCATCCGGCGCCGGGGTTCGGCACCGGATGACCTCCGGGTATTCCAGCCCTTGCGCCCGTTCAACCACATCCAAAATTTCGGCTTCAGCTTCACCACAAAGGACATAGCTCACCCGTGGGTCATCCTTGAAGTCATCCGGGAAGACCGCAAAATGCGGACCACCCAGGATGATCGGTGCTTGGGTAGCCAGTGAGATTTGATCGATCGCAACGCAACACTCATCGTACAGATAGCTGAACACCGACAGCCCCACCACATCTGGCTCGAATTCCCTGACCACCTGAGCAATCGATGGTACTGAGTATCGTTCTTCTTGAGCGAGATGGCTCAGAAACGAGAAATCAACTACCCGCGTCGAGTGTCCACCATTTTCGAGAATTTCCGCGAGCAGCACCAGGCCCATGTGTATCCGCGTCACCGGAAACCCATCGTCCTTGCACATGCTCATCAACAAAACCCTGCGTTTTCCAGTCAGAATCTGCCTCCCTGACGAATAATTAGATCAGGTTGACGGGCCGCGAGCAACTCTTTTGAACCAGCTAAAAGCCCTCGATCTCTTGAGTCTCAAGGTTATAGACGGGAACCCCTCTCATCTCTGAGAGCGAATCGGCGTTCGATAAATAGGTCAACTCACCCTGTTCATCCCGATGCTGCCTGAAGGCGCTTTCTACGTAACCCTCAGAAAGGCTTTTAACAGGCAGATCAGCAACCTGATCGAGTCTGACAAAATAGGCATTGTTTCCGGCGGAATTACAGCCAACAAACGCGTATCCTTTACGGGTTCCTTGATCTATCAATGCAGCTAAGGAGGCACCAAACAATAATCCGCTGTGGTGATACTGAAATCTATCAAAGGTCTCACTATACGGCGTCGTTATACTTTTATTTGCGCCAAATAAACTATTGTATTCCATGATGACAATGACTGGATGAATGCCGGTAATCGATTCCCAAACCCAATAGTCGTTCCCATCGATATCGATGTGCATTAACCCAATATCTTCAGTGACCCCGGCCTGACCAAGAAGTTTGTTTATATTATCCCTCGTCACAAACTCGCATCGCGCCTGCAGCGAATGCCGCCAGAAATACCACTGATTTTTGATTGCGTTGACGTGGTCCGCGGAGCAGTCCATCACCAGTCCCTGCCAATTGTCATTTTGCAGCAAGAATCTAGTGTTTGATTCTCTGTAGTCTTCCACACCGAATTCGACAAAGAATCTATTCCTGATTTGAAGTTTATGGATTAGATATTGAATAATACCATCATCTCCAAACTGGGAAAAAACCTTAAATTCTACATCGGAGAGATTTGAGATAACAGACTTGGATTTTACGCCACCTGACAGAACCTTACCGAGTAGGAGTTTGGTTTCATCAATAGACTGCATCAATTGGCCTTCTTGAAATTCCCCGCTGCAACGTGCCACCGGCCATAACCGCGATTTAAGGAACCGGCGGAAACTCATCTTGGCCCTCCCATCTAGCCCACTCGACTATTCCTGGGCCGGTTGCCCCCGTCCATGAATTCGCTGGGTATCTGCCGACTTCTTCGCAGTCCAGAGACACATCAAAAGAAATCACGTTTTCTTCGTCAAAAATAATTCGGTTATTGGGTATATCCGAAACAACCGACACGATATAATCTCCTGAATTCAACAAATATGCTGGAAGCGTAGCCTTGAGAAAGTGCTGGCCTCTATCAGGAGTCCGCAATCGCCGGTTCATCATGCTAGAGGTATGCACAATCACCTTCCCCTCGGAATCACTGACAAGAAGGGTTAGACCAAGTTCATTCGCAGGGGTCTCAACGTCAATTGAGACGCAGATTTGAACGGGCGAAGAAATTAAGGCAGAACCCAGGATTGGCTCATTCTCTTGGCATACGGTCAGACTGCGCAACTTGCAGGTCGCATCGCCGGGCGCTGCTTCGTGTGTCCAACTCTTATGTGTTGACTTCGTGATTGTGGACGAGAGGTATTTTCTGACGACACCTCTGGCGGAGCCTTCCATGGCCACACGGCCACTTTCAATGAGAAACCCTCTGCTACAAAGATCAATAACAGCTCCCATATTGTGACTGACAAACAGTACCGTCCGTCCCTTTTTTGAGACGTCCTCCATCTTGCCGAGGCATTTCTTCTGAAATGCGGCATCCCCCACAGCCAACACTTCGTCGATGATAAGGATCTCGGGTTCAAGGTGGGCGGCAACTGCAAACGCCAGCCGCACATACATGCCAGAGCTATATCTCTTCACAGGCGTGTCGAGGAATTTTTCAATCTCGGAGAATTCGACAATTTCGTCGAACTTCCGCCGAATTTCAGCGCGTCTCATGCCGAGAATCGCTCCATTGAGGTAAATGTTCTCGCGTCCGGTGAGCTCGGGGTGGAAGCCAGTGCCGACCTCAAGGAGAGATGCCACGCGCCCGTCAATTTCGACGCGTCCGGAGGTGGGTTCTGTGATCCTACTGAGAATTTTGAGGAGGGTTGACTTGCCGGCGCCGTTGCGGCCGATAATGCCAACCCGGTCCCCGGGTTGTATTTCGAAATTGAGATCTTTGAGGGCCCAGAATTCCTCAATTTCGGTATTTTCGGTGTTTGGGGACAGGGGATGGCGGAGGCGCTGGTATAACCCGCGCGCCATATGGGCAACGGTGTCACGCAGGGACTGATAACGGTAAGCACTTCCGGCATGGCGGTCGTGCCCAATGATGTACTTTTTACTAAGATTTTCGACCTTAATAATACTCATATGACGTCCGCAAACTCACGTTCCACACTTCGGAAAAACCCAAACCCGAAAATGAGCAACAGACCCGCAAGACCCACGGAAAGGAAAAAGCCCGGCCAGTACATCTGGGTATTGCCAATGATGGCCCAACGGAAACCATCGATCACACCGACCATGGGGTTTAACGAATAGATCAGACGCCAATTGTCAGGCACCACCGAACTACTGAATCCGACGGGTGAAATATAGAGCCCGAATTGAATAATGAAGGGCAGTACGTATCGAAAATCGCGATATTTCACATTGAGGGCCGAGATCAAATACGTGACACCCAACGCCGTGATCGCGGCAAGTCCCAGAAACAGCGGTAAAAACACAACTTTCCAGGTCGGGACATGCTGGTACCAGACCATCAGCGCCGAGAGGATGAGGATCGAAATCAGAAAATCGATCAGACTGACAAGCATCGAGGTCGTAGGAATGATGATGCGCGGAAAAAAGACTTTGGAAATCATATTCGCGTTACTGATGAGAGAGTTACCACCCTCATTCACGGTGTTGCTGAAGAACTGCCACGGCAGCAAGGCGGCGAACACCAGAATCGGGTAGGCAACGCCTTCTGACGGCATCTTTGCCAGTCGTCCAAACACGATAGTGAATACGATCATCGTCAAAAGTGGGCGCAGCACGCTCCAGGCGACGCCGATGATGGTCTGTTTATAGCGCACCAGGACATCGCGCCAGGCGAGCAGGAGAAACAACTCTCGGTACGCCAATAGATCCTTGAAGTACTGCCGGTCGGCCTTACCAGCCTCGATAACCAATTTAGACATGGGCAGTCATCGATCTCATCACATCACCCGGGCTAATCCGTGATCAAGGTATTGCGACCTGATCATGGTCTTCCTCCTACGCTAACCGTCAGGATCTTGGCCACAGGCTCAAAGCTCTTCCACAGCCATCCATCAGGTGTGGGTTATCATGTCGTTTCAACCGCAACAACACCCAATAATTATCGCATGATGCCTACGATGAGCGGTCGATGCTCGGGAAGGCGCGGCAGCGCGTCCGATTTTCAACAGCGTCGCCGACCGCCCCGAACCGGCCCGATCATTGCGTCCCGCCGTCGACCGGCGGCGGCGTGAGCAAATCGACCGTGATGATCGGAGATCCCGTCATCTTTTCGCGGTGCCACCCGGCAAAGGCCGGGAAGAAAGTGCTCTCGAGAGGCAAGGCCGGGCTCCAAACGAGCCAGATCCTACTCCCCTTTTCGGCAGCGTCTTCGCTCATGGCCCGTGCTTCGTCAATCACTTCCGACGAGATTGCCGCTTTTCGATCGAGCCAGCCGGGGTGCTCTGCCTGCGAGTGGGGTATGGTTTCCACTTCAACCAATGCAGCGACTCCCGATGGTGCCTCCAGGGATTTTTCTGCGAGCCCGTGGCGAACCTCGAGCTGCCACAACCCAGCGACCACCACACGATCGCCCTTCTCAATCCAGGAGGCCAATTCGCGGCCGACCTCAATCCCCGGCGCCGGCGGACGCGACGGCAGATCAGCCAGCCACGCGAAAATTGTGACCGCTCCTACCAGCACATATGAGCCTGCGACGACTCGGCGTGCTATCGGACGCAACCCCAGGATGAGGATTGCACCCAGAGCTGCGGCCAGCGCCCACACCATTGACTCGGTGCGCCCGGCAAAGTAGACCGGAATTCCACCCAATGCGAGCGCCGCGATACCAACGGCAGGCAGCAGCGCGATCGTGAGGCGGATCGCAGCCTGCGCATCAACGGCATCTGCGCCGTGATTCTGCCTCAACATCGAGGCACCCAAGACTACGCCTCCGATCAGGGCTCCCAGAACCAAAACCGACACCCAGGGTGGCACCGGCGAATTGAAGGCCTCGAAGAGAGCAGGAAAGGGGCCTGCCGGTGCAAGCGCCGACAGGGTCGCCAGACCTGGTCTCCCCGGTCCGCTTTCGGTCGCCACCCAACCCATGGAATCTTCAGGCGTTCCGAGCATCGCCGGCATCCACGCCAGGGCGGGCAGGGCCGCCAGGGCAAGGGCCAGGACGAGAACGCGTCGCCGTTGGCGCGGCATGAAGAAGGCGAGCGATGGCAGAAGAAGAAAGCTCACCGACCCCGTGTAGTGGAGCAGCGGCAGACAGGCGGCCAGGCCTGCAAAGCAGAAGGTCCATCGTCCACCACGCTCGATCCACCTCGGTCCGCGGATCCACAGGAGAGCATTGACGAGGGCGAGAGGGGCGTACGCTCTCGCCTCGGTGCCGAAGTACAAAAGGGGCAACCATGCAACAACCAGCAGCGGGCCCCATAGCTCGCCGGGGTCGCCGATGGGACGCGCCTTCCACGCGACCCACGGAATGCAAGCTAACGCGAGCACCGACGGCAGCCGCACCATCAGGGTGCCGAGCATCGAGCCCTCCTGCCAACCCACGAGAGCGAAGAGGACGTGGCAGAGCAGATAGTGGAGGGGAGGTCCGGAGTCCACCAACAGCGCCGCCATCAACTCGCCGACCGGAAGCCGGGCAAGCGAAAGGGTGTAGAGCTCGTCGTGCCACACCGGTCGCAGCCACGCACCGGCCAGGGCGAGCAAACACGCCACCACTGAAATCATCGGCACCGACCAGCGAACGAAGGCGGCCCGTTTCATGGCTTTTGCCGTCGAACGGCCAACCCGGCAAGAACCACCAGCACGGCGCACCCGCTAAAGACCGTCGTTACCATGTACATCGGCGGCCGGTAACGACCTTCGAGACGGTGATCACCCGCCGGCACCCGGACGTACTGGATGATGCCTGGACCCTGCTCGAGCTCCACCGGGCCGCCGTCGAGATGCCACCGCCATCCATTGACCGGGGCGAGCGAGACCGATAGCCAACCTTCAGTCGGTGTCGAAGCCTCCATCGCACACACATTGCCCGACAACACCTGCTCCGTCACCTCGCCGATACGGCTCCCCGGACGGTCGGGATCCGGTGGCCGATCTGCGAGCCACATCACTGGCATCGCATCGAGGTTGCGGAGAAGACGCATCCCCCCTCGATTGGCAACCTGTTCCATGCCTTTCGGAAGACCGTTGCCCTCCGGCAGGATGATCCACTCAGCTGCGAGTGCGTCGAGCCACCACCTATTGGCCGGCCCCTCGTCAGTGATCGTGATGTGCGATGCCAGTCGGTCGTTGGCCACCGGAGCGTCGGTCCGCGCGAGCGTCAAACCCTCTTCGAGATTGAGATAGCCGACCGGCCAGAGACGACGCGCGCCGAGGCCCGAGGCGAGCCACGGCATGACGTCCTCGGCCGGGGTCGGGACGTAGACGCGTCCGCCGCCTACAGCTTCGGGCCAGGTCGGCTGTGCGGCGCGAATCTCGGCGACCGGACGTAGTCCGATCAACGGCAGACCGGCGACCACCATCCCGGCGACGCCCGCAACCAACGCCGCCGTCCGCAGCGGCCGCCGGGCTGGAGCCAGGGCCGCAACCAGCATCAGGACAGCTGGAGCGCCCGCAGCCCACCAACGCATGGGATGACCACTCACAACGCAGGCCAAGAGGGTCAGAACGGATACGACGATCGCCAGCCGCCGACCGCCGCCGCCACGCCATTCGTCAGCGCCTTTCCCTGTAAGCGGCAAAAGCAGGACCAGACCGATCAGGGCGAAGCGCGATGGGTAACGGACCAGGCCACCGGTCAGGATGACGAAGAGTCGGCCGGCGCCGATCTCGGGCAGGGTTGCGAGCAGTGCGAAAGCCGCCACGACCGCCAGCAGCCACCGATGTCGCCAGCCCCCGAGGAGCGCACACACCAGCACGGGGGCACCCAGAAACAGGCTTTCGGCGTAGACCATTCGGCTCGCTGTCGACAACAGGCCCGGCACCAGCACTCCGCTCCAATCGACCGGAGTCACTGCTCCTCGGAGAATCCATGACGCCGCCGGCCCACGGTCACCCTCGGCCACCCAGGCGAGAAACGGTACCAGCTGGACAGCAATTACGGCCACGCCGAGGCTCATCCCAATCAACGCCTGGGCGCGTCGACGAGCGACGGCAATGACAAGTGCCACTCCCATCGCCCACACCTGTGGCTCACCTCCCAGCCATCCGAGAGCGGTGGCAGCTGCCAGGAGCGCAACCGATCTCCGGTCCTCGAGGCGTGCGGCAAGTACCATCCACGGCAGCCAGGTCAGTGTTTCGAGATTGTTGAGCACGCCGACCGTGACCAGCACCGGGCCGGCCGACCAGGCCGCGACCTCGGCCAACATCCCTCCCTCCCGACTCGCACCCAACGCCCGCGCGACCAATCCCACACCAAGGGACAGCAGGGCGAGATGGAGAGCAATCTCCGCCGTCAAAGCCCACGGTGTCGGAAGAATGAGATGCAACCACGCGGGCGGGTAGAGGACTGCTGTTTCCGGATTCGCGAACCACGCCTCACCGCAGCCGTTGGAGAGGTTGAGCCAGGGCCCGACACCCATACCGATGAACTCCGCCGTCAGACCACGCATGGGTGCGAAGAAGTCGATGAGATCCCGGTGGGCGGGCATCCAGCCGACGAGTGGTGCCAATATCAGAAGAAGTGGCACCCACCACATCCCGACGAGATCTGATCTCCTCAACGGAGCGCTTCCTCGAGCTCCTGGAACTGCCACACCGGCGCAGCCAGGAGCTCACGCTCGTAGGCGTTGAGGCCGACGCGAGAGCCGAGGCGCGCTGACTCCAGCGCTGCTTCGTAGGCCTCACGCGCCGCTTCCCCCTCACCGCGATCGAGTTCGAGTCGAGCCAGGAATAGCCGTGCCCGAACCGCGTGCGGTTCCTCGCCGAGAGCTCGTCGAACCAGATCGACCGCATCATTCGTGTGGCCGATGTTGCGCTCGAACCGTGCCCACTCGAGCAATGACCATGGCTGGTGTGGTTCGAGTTCGACCGCTCGTGCAAAGGACTCGCGCGCGCAGTCGACGCTGTCCGGCCAGGGACCGAATTCCGCAACAATCCGAGCGTTGACCATGCCTCGGATGGACCACAGGCGTGCAGCGCCCGGGTGAACACGGACCGCTTCGCCACTGATTGCCGTCGCCTCTGCAACAGTTTCCCAACTCCACTGACGTTGTTTCAGGAGTTCCCGTGTGCGCCACTCGAGGGGTGCGTCAAACCAAGGCTCGGCCCGTGTCGCCCGTGCAGCGACGACCCGGTCCGATCCACCTGAGCGCCAAACCCATCGCGCCCAGGCGGGCTGCACCACTCCCCAAAGAACGACGAACGAGAACGCCAGGCCAACAACCGCTCGTCTGCTCGTCGAAGAAATCGAAAGGCCACCAATAGCCCCTGACGAGGCGGCACCCACCTCCATCAGCCCGATACTGAGCGCCCACCACCACAGGACCACGTCCATTGTCAACAGATCGTGGAAAGCACCCATGACCGCCATCGCCGCAATCACAGCGGTCAGAGCGCGAGACATTTGTCGACCCCCCTGGGCCCGCCGCCACCAGATGAAAAGGGCAACGAAGGCTACGAGAAAACCAACCAACCCTGTCTGCACGAGCACCCCTATCGGACTCGATTCGGCGTAGGAGATCAGGAACTGTCGTTGTCCGACATGTTCTGCGTGGAGCAAGCGCTCCGCGCCGGCTGCATCAACCAGCCCTCCCGGACCGACCCCACGAAGTGGGTGGGAAACCCATAGTCGAAACACTGCAGACCAGATGGCGGGCCGGAACCAGGCGAGGATATCCGGTTGGTGGACGAAGCGCCAAATCAAAACAGCCGTGACCCCGACACCGCCGGTCAGAAGACCAACTATCTTCGGCATGCCCCTGGGCAGAACAACCGCGACAACCGCGAGCATCGCCAGCAGCCCCGCCCGGGACCCCGTGAGCACCAATCCCAGAATCAACACCGCCGCAGTCGCGAATCGCCACCTTCGCGGGCCATGGATGACGAAAACAGCCGGCAGCGACACCACGAGCAGCGAAGCGGTGACATTGGGGTTTTCGAGCAGCCCTCCGACCCGCAGGCCTCCCAATCCCACCGCCTCGAGCATCACCCCAAAGGCCAGGATCACCGCGGTAGCCGTAAGAATGAGCAAGCCAGCCTGCGAGGTCGACTCACGAGCTCGCCGGGCCACTATCCACAGCCCCCAGGCCACCATCCATACCGTAACCGCCTCCCGCGCAGCAAGAGGGGCGGCAGCCGCCAGAGCCGCCGATACGACACCCCACACGACGAAGCCAAGGGCCACGCACTCCTCAGACATCAGCTGCCCTCGTCTCACCGCCACCGCCCAACCGAGCACAACCGCGAGCAGCACACCGATCACGATCCGCGGGCCCGGATAGAAAGCGCCGCCAAGGATCGCCGCCAACGCGACCACCGAGGAAGCGATCACGACAGAGGTCTCACGGACATTCATCTTCGGTTCCGGAATCGAGGCGGCTGAGAAGCCTCTCGAGGTTCCCGGCGCGGGTCTCGTTGGACGGCTGTTCAGATGCCGATATCCAGGTCTCTGATACCGCAGTCGGCGCCATCCCACCGGCAATCGCCAACTGCCCACGAAGGCCGGCCAGGGCCGCCGAATGTGGCCGCAGCCAGCGTCCACGATCGAGCTCCGCCCGAGCTTCGGAGATGAGTTGCGGGTCGCCAGTCTCCAAGGCGGCGGTCGCAACAAGACCGAACGGATCGACCCGCCACGGCGCCAGCCGCCGCGCTTCGAGCGCTCCATCCAATCTCTCGGAAGGCGTATTCCGTTCGAAGGCAGATTCCTCGACCATGAGCGAGGTCACGTGGAGGATCGTCGCGGCCATGATCCCGGCGACGGCGGATACAAATACGGCCCTCCCTCGAGTCGTCTTCTGCTCCGGTTCGGAAGAGGTCTTCACGAAAGCCATCGCCCATCCCACGAGCACCGCCCAGGCAAGGGTGATGCCGGACCCGAAAAACGAGAAATCGACCAGATTGTGGATTGGAATGACCGCCAAGGCTACCGAGAGCCCGGGCCGGTCCGGCCACAGTTTGTAGAGTAGTCGCCACAGAGCGAAACCTGCAAAAACAACTGCTAAGAATCCGACCGGACCGAGCTCGGCCAGCAATTCGAGGGGCAGTGAATGGGCGTGGCGAGGACGGTTGCCAACCTCGAATGGAACTGCCTGCGCCGCCTGCGCGAATCCCCCGACGCCGACCCCCGCCGCTGGTGCCGTAGACCACACCCAAATCGCAGTCCGCCAGTTGTCGAAACGGAGCTGCACCGGCTCGAGCTCCATGACATCTCCCCTGCCTGCGATCACCACAACCAGCACGGCGGCCAGTACCAACGCGGCAAATACCATCAAATGTTTTTTCCGACCAGCTGCCAACACGCCGCACGCGCCAAGGGCGAGTGCAGCCCCGACCGGTGACCGGGTCAGGACCAACCCGATCACGCAGAGGACCGAGCCCGCTGCCCACGGCAGGGCGGACCATCGAAGCCGGAGTCGAACCAGGAGCAGAGGTAAGGCGGTGGCGAAAAGGACCGCGAGGTGCGACGGCAGAAGCTGTGATGCGAAAGCACGGCCGCTGGCCAGGCGCTCAGCAGCGGCTGCCTGGATCCCGACTGGGAGTTGCCCAACCGAAGAAGCAGCCTCGTCCATGCCCCCAGCAACTTGCCAAAAGCCCCACAGGGCGAGTGTTGAAATCACCAGCGCAAGCAGCGCCGGCCACTGTTCCGGTGGAGACACTCGCGACGCCAGCCAGATCAGCATTACCGCCGCCATGAGTAAGGAGATCTCGATGATTGCTGATGCGGGGTCCCAGCCGGCCACGCCGGTGACCAACAGTGCAACGCCGGCTGTGCAGATTATCAACCACGGATTCGAGCGTTTCGGAGTACGCTGCCAGGCCCACACTGCCAGACCGAGAAAGCTTGCCGCAACGAATATGGCGGAAGAGGGAAAGGTCTCGACGGGTCGCCAGACACACCACCCGGCAAGGCTGAGGAGAGCGGTCTGGGCGATGACATCACGCCGATTATCGGATCTCCCAAACGCCCTAACGAACGATTCCACCGTCCCGATCGATACCTCGTGAGGAGTCACAGGAAACGACCCTGAGGTATTGGCAGTCGTTGAGAAATGCCGGTGATATTCGAGGGGGTGATCACCTCATTATCTTACCGTGCGGCAATTCTGTCAGAACAGAACAAAAAAAGGGGGCACCAAAGTGCCCCCAGCTGAACTTGATAGGCGGATCAAGATCAGATCAACCGTCGTCCTGAACACCTTCGGGATACTGGACGAAGCTACCGTTTGAATAAACGATGTCACAGTCCATGTCAGACGTGATATTCGCAGTATAGGAAGCGAGGGCTCCGATCTGCTTGTCGCGCGCCGCCGACCCCAGGGTGTAGAAGCGGGACACGGACACGGCGTAGAACGGCGTCCGCCAACCGTCTTCACGCGGCACGGTCTTGACATACGTCGGCTCGAGATTTGGCAGGATCGTGGCAGTAGCATTCATCGGGCCTTCGGAGAAGGTCGGGTAGAACGCCATATCCACAGCGTAGGCCTCGACTGCCGTGCCGATAGTGCGAATGTCCGCCATCGACCTCTTCTGACGGCCACGGTTGATGGCGTTCAAAAGGTTGGGGATCGCAATCGCGGCGATAATGCCGATAATCGCAACCACGATGAGAAGTTCGATCAGAGTGAAACCACGGTTCTTGCGCATAATGCTGCCTCCTTTTTCGGAGCAAGTCTTCTGCAAAGGTCGTGCCAGCCTTTTCAAGCGGGTTTCACCGCCAAAAATGACGTTTTACGTCAGTTGAGATCCACCGTGGTCCCGCAGTACGTCATTCATCATTGTCTGCCAGCGTTTTCCATCGGTATTCGTCGCGTTTTTTCCACTCGGGACCGGTTGACCGCCAGCGGTGGGGTGGCGACCACACGCCGGGCCACTCTACCTCGGAGGTCACTCGGACCTTGAGGGCATCGCACCAATAATCGTAGGCAAGGCCGCTGCGCGCATGGATGGCGACATCTACCAGGTATTCACCGGGGGCAAGCTGCAACGAATCGTATTCGCAGCACACCTCGCCGTTAGTCGCTAAGCGAAGCGGTTCGAAGCCCGCAAGATCGGTGTTGTGACCACTGACCTGTGTGCCATCCGATCGGTGCCAGGCGACACCGAAGACAAAATCCTCCACCGGCTTGTGGACGGAGTAGCGGATACAGAGGTTGCAGGGACTGCCACCCGCCACCAGTCGTGATTTCTTCTCCGCGACAAGGAGCTCGACGCCGTCGATCTCGACGTCACCGTTGCCCCATCGTGTTTCGTCGTCGCCCTCTCGGGCCGCTGGTAGTTGGTCATCACGGCCGGACCCTCCGGCAGCGTCACTGCGATAACGTGCGACCACCGCGTCGGCCGGGCCTTCGGCGACAATCCTGCCCCGATCCAGATACAGGGCGCGGTCGGCAAAACTGGTAACGAGATCAAGGTCGTGGGAGACGAGGACCATGGTCACGCCTCGCTGACGCATGCGCGCCAGACGATCCAGGCATCGGCGGGTGAAAGCCTCATCGCCTACCGCTAACACCTCGTCAATGAGAAGAATATCCGGGTCGGCCGCTACCGCCACCGCAAAGCCGAGGCGCACGTACATTCCCGAGGAGTAAATTTTAACCGGTTGATCGATGAAGGGGCCGATTTCGGCGAAATCGACGATTTCCTGCATCCGTTCTTCGATCTCGCGCCGGCCGAGGCCAAGCAGCATGCCGTTGATGACTACGTTTTCGCGACCGGTGATCTCCGGGTGGAAACCGGCGCCGACTTCGATGAGCGCCGTAACCCGGCCGGCGACCTCGACAGCCCCAGAGGTTGGTTTGAGAATGCCGCCAATCAGCTTGAGCAGGGTCGATTTACCGGAACCGTTGGGCCCGATCAGGGCCACCGCCTCACCCGTTGTGACCTCGAGGTTTACGCAGTCAAGGGCAATGAACTGTTCCCGTGAGGATTTCTGACGGCGCGTCCTGCGGTGAAAGAATGCGCCCTTGATGGTCTCGTGCGGAGAACGCGACCCCCGCCACCGGAAGACCTTTCGAACCTCTGAAAAGCGGATGGAGCCCTTCACACCGCCTCCACCACGGTTTCACGGTAGGCCGTAAAGACCCGCGTCCCGAGCCACCACGACACGACGCCGACAGTAAACGCCATCAGCCAGAGCTGCGGTGGCGACACCCGACCTGCGAATACCGCATCGCGATAGACCGTGACCAAGCTGGCCAAGGGGTTCAGGGTCAAGACCCGGTGCAACACCACAGGTACCTGCAGCCCCTCGAGGCTGTAGATGATGGGAGAGGAAAAGAACAGGAGGTTGAGAAGGTGGCTAACGAGGTCTCGCATATCGCGGTAGTGAACCGACAGCACTGAGATCGCGAACACCGCCCCTCCGGTCGTCAGAAGCCATGGAACCAGGGCCACTACAACCAGCGGAAAGGTCCACGGGAACGGGTGCAGGCCGGCCACCGAACTGACGGCCATCGCTAGAAAGAGAATAGGCAACGCGAGGAGGTGGTGGACGAGGTGGGAAAGAACGGTCACCGCCGGGAAGAGTTCTGGCGGACACATCACCTTTGCCAGCAGGGGTCCGTTGTCGATGAGCGTGGCCGACCCATCGAGAACCGCACCGGAGAAGAACAACCACGGCAACAGGCCGCTGAAAAGAAAAAGGGGGTAGGGATCACCACCGGGAAACCGGGGGCTGAAGATGTATGTAAAAACCACCGCATAGACCGCAAGCAGAAGCAGTGGATTGATCAATGACCAGAAGAATCCAAGCACAGAGGCGCGGTAGCGGGCGTCGAGGTCTCGCCTCACCAACACCGCGATCAGTGCGCGCTGGCGCCAAAGAATTCGGAAAACGGTCATCTCGGTCTGTGCGGATGCGACCGGACTAATCGCCGGTCGCCAGGAGTTCCTGCACCTGGTTCAGGATGCGCCGACGCTCCGTATCAAGGTATCGCTGGTAGCTCAGAACCTGCCCCCCCTTGACGATGAACATCATCGGATAGTGTTTCACGTCACCGTGGTCGTCAAAGAGAATGGGACCGGTGACGCCCATGAACTCGGCGACGCCGAAGTTCAGAGCTTTGAGTATCTCCAGAGTCTCTGGCGGGTTGGCGAGGCTCATGACCTGGATTGCGAGGCCCATGACATCGAAGCCATGCGCCGCAAACACGTCAGGGGCACGCTCATAGGTGTCCATATAGCGGTTGACGAAGCTCAGCACCGGCTCCTTCTCCGATGTCCGATCAAAGGGAGGAAGTGGAAACAGTATCCCTTCTGCCGCCTCCCCGGCCTCGCGGATCACCTGGCCGCTATAGAACGCTGAGGTGGTCACGATTTTGCCCTCGAAATTTTGAGCCGAAAGGAACTGGACCACGCTAAGAATCTCTTCGGCGTAGCCGATGGTGTAGACCGCTTCAACTCCGTCGCGAGCGAGTGCTTCAGCTGCAATTTGCTCCCATCCATCTTCAGTAAGCGCGACATCTTCGACTACGGTACCGCCCAATGCCTCCTGAAATTGTTTGAGGAACTCGGGTTTGATGCCGCGGGTGTACTCGGTATCACCTGTGAAGAGCAGCACATCATGCTTGCCCAACCGTTCGAAAAGGAAATTTGCCGCTGTATGGCCCTCGAGTTCGTCGGAAGGGTAAATCCGAAAGAACAGTCGTGACTGCTGGGCGAGGCCGGGAGCCGAGGCCGAAGGTGACAGACAGACTACGTCGAGATCATCGAGCTCGGGAATCAACGCCATTGCTTCGGCGCTGGTGGCTCCGCCAATCACCAACTTCACCCCGCGCTTTTCAACCATTTCTCGAAACTCGGCCACCGCACGTGATGGATCGGATCCGGTGTCGGCCCACTCAACCTCGAAACCGGTCGGCAGTCCCTGGCGCTCGCGGGCATCCGAAAGAGCGAGCCGGATACCACTTTCAATTGATTCCCCATAAGAGGCCGCTGCGCCCGTCGTCGGAAGGATCACCCCGACGATAGGTTTGCCGCTACACCCGCTCAAAAAGCCGCTCAGAACGAGAACAACACCGATTGCAGAGCCGACTCGGCGTAACATATTGGCACCTCCCGTAATCTCGCTCAGGTTAACACAACGAGTCCTGCGACAATGATCCCCACGTCGCCTTCTTCTCATCAATTGCCGCCTGGGCCCTCACGGTCAGACGCAACCAGATCGAAGACATTTCGTCTCCGGATTCCGAATCGCTGCGCGGTTGCACGCAACGCCTCGCGGCGCTCCATTCCCTCGGTGAGCCGCCTTTGATACTCTGCCCGGACGGCCTTAGGATCGGCGTCGCCGCCGCCGCTTTGATCCTGTGGCGCCACAACCAGAACATACTCGCCACGTGGTTTCTCCGCCTCCATCCCTCGGGAGAGCTCTTCCAGGGTCCCCGGAATGGCTCGCTCATACCGCTTACTGAGTTCCGCCAAAAGCGTCGCCCGCCTCTTACCGCCGAGAACCTCCTCCAGATCAGCGAGTTCCCTGGCCAGCCGGTGAGGGGAGAGCAGAATAACGAGAGTCCACGCCCCAGCGTCGAGCTCAGCAATCCGCCGACGGCGTGGCCCAGGGCGCGGTGGCAGGAATCCACACAGTGTCGCGGGCAAGGGTGGCAGGCCGGCAGCCGCGAGAGCAGTGGTGAAAACGGAGGCTCCAGGCACGCTCCATACCGGCATGCCCTCCTCCCGCACCGCACGAACTAGCAGATACCCAGGATCCGATAGCACCGGAGTGCCGGCATCGCTGACGAGAGCGATGGACTGGCCCTCGCGAAGTTTCGAGAGCAACGACGGCACTTTCTGCTTCTCGTTGTGCTCATGCAGACTCTGGAGGCGCCCCCGAGCTGACACCTCGAGATGTGAGAGCAGGCGCCGAGCGCGGCGAGTGTCTTCAGCGAGAATCAGATCAACCGTATCGAGGATATCCCGCGCGCGCGGCGAGAGATCACCAATAGTGCCGATCGGCGTCGCTACAATCCATAGGTTTCCTGGCGTCTCGCACACGCTGTTATGATAGCAGGGTGCGAACTGGTGTTATCGCTCTCATCCTCATGGCTGTCAGTCATTTCGGCCCTGCAGCCGAACCCGAATGGGAAACCGTGGAGGAGGTCCTGGCCGTCGTCGGAAGCACGCCGATCCTGCTCAGCGACCTCGAGCTGGCGGCGTTGGTCCGTCTCGTGGATGGCGAACCGGACGAACCCGCGAACGCATACCGATCGCGGCTGCTCGATGCCCGCATACGACTCGAGATCGAGTTCCGGGATATCGAGGATGGGGGCCTCCTCTTTCGCCTCGAGCTCGATCCCCAGCGGGCTCGTCAAATGTTGATCGAGAGGGGCGGTGGCACAGCTCTGCTCGAGCGCGAGTTCGATGCGAGAGGATTGGTGACGGCAGATCTCGACGAGCTCGTGCTGCGAGTGGCCGCGGTCGACGCCTTCATTCAACAACGCCTCCGCCCTCGGATTTCCGTCAACATGGACGAGATTGAGGCCGCTTACCAGCAGCTTTTGGTCGACGAGATCGCCACCTCGGATGAGGCCGTACCGCCATTGGCAGCGGTCCGTGACCGGCTGTTCCAGCTCCTGGTGGAGCGCAAGTTGAACGATGAGATCGAGCGTTGGTTGGTGCGAGCCACGGAGCGTCAGGAAATCCTACGTTTCAGTCGCTGACGAGTGGATCCTCGCGCGAAGGCCTGCCGTTGGCGCCATAGAGCTCGCTGTAACTGACCGCGGCCGACAGTACTCCAGCCGTATAGGCGCGGGTCGATCCAAAAGAGATGTTTTGCAGGTACAGCGCACTCGTGCATTCGGATCCGCACTGATCCAGCCAGAGTCTCGCCTGCACCTCTCCCGCATTGTAGGCAGCAACTGCCGGCGCCCAACGGCCACCAAAGGTCTCGATCAATCGGCCGAGCTCTGTGGCGCCGAGCCGAAGATTGAGGCTCGGATCAAAAAGATCGTCAGCCGACGGCTTCGACAGCCCGGAGTTCGCAGCAACGGCGACCGCCGTGGACGGCATCAGCTGCACCAGCCCACGCGCTCCGACCGCTGACAGCGCTCGCGGTTCCCACCGCGATTCTTCACGCGCAACGCCGGCCAGCAATGACCAATGCACTCCGCCCTTCTCGGCCGCTTCACGGACCAGAACCGGTTTCGGCAAGGGATACAGGGCACGGCGAAGATCCTCCGGCAAGACGCTCGTCGGCACCTCGCTGCCCGCCTGCCGCCAAGCCCCGTCCGCGACCCTGGTCGAACGCCACGGGAAACCATGTGCCAGCATCTGCGACGCTGTCCACGCCGACTCAACGGCATTTCCTCGAGGCCACCCGGAGGGGTCCCAGCGGGCAGCCTCCCATTCCAACCCGATGGACCACAGCTCATCCGCGAGGCCTGATGAAAACGCGGGATCTGTTGCCGATCCGAAGGACGCGAATGCGGCGTCAACCATGCCTCGAATAAGTCTGAGCTCACCTGGATCAGGTTCTAACACCGCCCAACGCCCGAGCACACGCCACATGGAACCCTGATCTGCGTTCTTGACGTCATGCTCTCTTTGGAGTCGCCAGTTTTCGATCTGCGTCTGCGGCAAGCCTCCCATCACCAACCGCGCCTGATTCACCCAGAAGTCGTCGACCGGCCCTTTGATCTGATCGAGGTAATCGAGCGCTTCATCGGCATCGCCATTCTTCGCAGCCAATTCCGCGCTCAACACCGCGGCCGGGATCGCCCAAGGAGGCCGCCGGACGTTTTCGAGTCGACGCTGTGCAGCGATGCCATCACCGCGTTTGAGGGCATCCACCGCCAACATCATTTCTCCACGCGCCCGGTCGGTGCGCGACCGCAGTCGGCTGAGGCCCTGCTCGGCGAGGTCTGGCTCACCGCGCCTCAGCCGCAACCGGGCAAGAAAAAAGCGCCGGTCATCAGTAGTCTTCAATCGCAGCGCACGAACGGCAGCATCCACTGCCTTGTCGAGGTTGCCCTCCAGCTCGTAACAGCGACCGATGTGAATCTCGATCTCAGCCTTCTTTTCTAGCGAACGTTCCATGCTCAGGGCCTTCTCATACCACTCGATAGACTCCTGCCAGCGATCCCGACGAAAAGCGCAGCGACCACGGACAAAAGCTACCTCATCGCGCGGAATCGACCCGTCCTGGACTCGCATAAGCTGCTCCAACATCGGCGCAGCTTGGTCATACATCGCGTGTCGGTAGAGGGTCTGGGCAACCCGCCATTGTTCTTTGGTTGTCGGCTGGTCGAAGCCTTCCAGGGCCCTGGCAGCCTCCAGTGCAACCAGGTCTCTGGTTGACACCGCGAGCAACCGTTCGAGACGATGGCGGCCGTTTTGAGAGTCCGACAGCGCGAGCGTGAACTCCAGTTTTCGTCGCAAACTTCGGGACAGTTTGCGCAGCGACCCTTCGAGCGCGGTCCGCTGTGCAGGCTCGATTCCGAGATTGACCGCATCCTGAGAGACCTCTGTGGCCGAAGCCCGGACCTGCCACGGATTCTCCCGGCCGAACGCCGGCAACACCAGAGTGACCGCTCGTTCCGGTTCTTCGGTACCAACAAGCTTGGCGAGCTGGACCTCGGCAAGACGCTGCAACTCTTCATCGTCTGCACCCGCAGCGATCTCCAGAAAACGCCTCTCCGCCGTCGGGTCGGCTGCTTCGCGAGCAGCCCTCGCCGCGATCATCGCTTCGGTCGGGTTGAGCGGCAGCTGATCGGTGCGTCGTGCTGCAATCTCCAACACCCGCTCCCAGTCACCGGACCGCGCAAGATCCTCCAACCCTGCCCACGTCGACGCTGCCGTTAGAAAAACAAGGGCTAGACAGGCGAGAGGGAATTGGAACCGCCTTCTTCCAGCTGTTGTTGGAGAGGATCGGTGTATCAGAGGCAGTGGATTCAAAGGACACATTTCGCTTATCCAACAGTTTCGAGGCGCGATCTCATCCCGCAACTTCAGCCGACCCACCACCAAGTGGCGAAGAGGGCCATGAAAAGGCCGCCGAGTGTTCCGCCAGCAAATGCGTAGATCGTCGGCAGGCAGCGACGCCCATTGACCCACGCTTCTCCGATGAGCATGAAGAAGGGGAAGAGGGTGAGGGAAAGTCGGGAGAACGACCACAGGGTTGATCCAAGTGCGAGCGAGACAGAGGCTGCGACGTAAATGGTGTATGAAGGCCGAAGCTTACGCGCCATCATGACGAGCATCGCCAGGCACACCAGGGCAATTACGAATTCAATGATTGAACCATGTGCGCCATGTGCGGTCGGTCCAGCCTCCCACCAGCGCGCGAAGGCGCGCCATGGTCCCGAAAGTCCCCCACGCCACCGTTCCTGACGGTGGAACAGGGCGAGAGGATCGCCGAAGGTCGCTCGGCTGAGAGCCATGAAACCCACAAGGGCAGCGGGCACGAGCAGGATCCACAGACCGCTCATCGTCCGCCTGTGTCGTGTCCCGGCGTCATCTGCTGCGTCACGCCACACCCACCATTCCCACACTAGAGGGAACAGCAACAGCACGCCGAACGGTCGGGTCAGAGTCGCCAATCCGCCGAGAATTCCGGCGAAAGCAAATCGGCCCATTCGAGCGCCGAGGAATGCTCCTATCGATAAGACCAGGAAAAGCGACTCTGCATAGACCGCGGATAGGAAAAGGCTCGAAGGGTGAAGTAGCAGCGCCGCGCAGGCGAAAATTCCTGCCAATTCTCCAGCCTCGCCCCCAACCTCTAATCGCACCAACCGGTCGAGCAGCACAAGACTCAGAAAGAGGCAGAAGTTGGAAATCAAAACCCCTGCTGCAAGCCCCCCGAAGACAGGGGTCAAAATCCGTATCAACAAGGGATAGAGGGGCAGGAATCCGGCCGCCGCAGTTCTTTCGTAGGTCAGGCCGAGCCCCGCCAGCTCGTCACCCACATCGTAACCTTTGTCGGCGATCAACAGGTACCACTCAGCATCCCACCGGGCCCAGATTTCGAGCGCTGGCGATGCCGGCCGGTGCCATACCAGGTTGCCTGGCTGCATGCCGATTCCAGACGGCAGGAGCGCCGTCGAAAGGAGCCCGACAGCGAGGAGGGCCGCGCGACTGGCGACGAAAAGGCAGGCGAGCCTCGCAACGGGTGGGTTCAGTAACTTCGCGAGATCCACGACAGAACCAGTATAATGACCGACCGCGGATTTGCTGACAGTCCGTTGTCGTTCTTTTATTTGACCGAAATCGGCGGGTTCAAAACTCGGGAGCAATCCTCGAAATCAGGAGTTTTCATGAGCGACAAACACAACAAGGTCCTCATCATCGGTTCCGGCCCCGCCGGACTCACCGCTGCCATCTATGCCGCTCGCGCCGAGCTCGAGCCGCTGGTCATCGAAGGCATGCAGCCCGGCGGCCAGCTCACCATCACGACCGAGGTCGAGAACTACCCTGGATTTCCAGATGGCATCATGGGACCGGAGTTGATGCAAGTCACCAAGGCTCAGGCTGAACGCTTTGGGACTCGGTTCATCTTCGACCAGGTTACAGGTGTCGAAATCGGCAGCCGCCCCTTCAAGGTCATCACCCAAAGCAACGGCGAGCTCACCGCAGATGCCCTGATCATCGCCACCGGTGCCTCGGCCAAGCTCCTGGGGCTTCCCTCCGAGAGCGAACTGATGGGATTCGGGGTCTCCGCCTGCGCCACCTGCGATGGATTCTTCTTCCGTGACAAGGAGCTAGTGGTGGTCGGCGGCGGCGATACCGCCATCGAGGAGGCGGTCTTTCTGACCAAATTCGCGAGCAAGGTCACGGTGGTCCATCGCCGCGACGAGTTGCGGGCATCGAAGATCATGCAGCAGCGGGCCTTCGACAACCCCAAGATCCACTTCGAGTGGAATTCGATCGTGACCGAGATTCTGGGAACCACGGACGGCGGAGTTACAGGGGTGCGGCTCAAGGACACGGTCTCAGGCGACGAGAAGGAATTCCCGACCGATGGTGTCTTCATGGCCATCGGCCACCGGCCCAACACCGACATCTTTGCCGGCAAGCTCGATTTGGATGAGGTTGGTTACATCCAAACCGTACCGGGCACGACGCGCACCTCGGTGGATGGGGTGTGGGCGTGTGGCGATTCACAGGATTCGGTCTATCGGCAAGCGGTGACTGCGGCCGGTACCGGTTGCATGGCTGCCATCGAAGCCGAGCGGTGGCTTGCAGAGCACGGCGCCGATTGAATCACAACGATATTGCTAAATAGCGATGTAATGCGCTATGATACACAACCCGACTGGCGGGACACACAGGAGGCACAATGATTACGTTTTCCGAAAGGGCCATTGAAAAGGTCAATGAATTTGCAGCAGAGATGCCTGAAGCCGAAGGCAAAGAGCTCCGGATCTTCATCCAGGGCGTGGGTTGCTCCGGCTTTTCGTACGGTTTCACCTTCGATGAAGAGCGCGATGGCGACTCCGTGGTCGAGAGCGGTGAGATCAAGGTCCTTGTCGACCCGAACTCGGCGCCCCATCTCACCGGATCCTCGGTTGACTTCGTCGAAGACCAGAGAGGCGCCGGCTTCATCGTCGAAAACCCCAACGCACCAGCACCGGCCAGCGACTGCAGCTCGGGCGGCTGCTCCGGCTGCGGCTGATCAGATGGACGAGCACGCACTCCTGCTCGAAGTCGTCAGACTGGGGCATCCGGTCCTGCGATCAGTAGCAGATGAGGTTCCCGAGGAGTGGTTCGGAAGCGGCCGTCTCGCAGACCTGGGCAAAGCGTTGGTGCGCACCATGGTCGAAGAGCAGGGTGCAGGGCTGGCGGCGCCTCAGGTCGCAGAGGGTCTTCGGCTCTTCACCTACTGGGTTCCTGAAACCGACGAGGACGCAGAGATCGCGCCGACGGTCCTCGTCAACCCGGAAATCCGAGCAATCGGCGACGACGTAGAAGAAGGCTGGGAGGGCTGTCTCTCCATCCCCGGGCTGCGCGGTCTGGTGCCGCGCCCGCGAAGGGTCAAGGTTAAGGCTCGAACCGTTGAAGGAGAGCAGGTTTCTCTGACCGCTGACGGCTTCCATGCGAGGGTCATTCAGCACGAGAACGATCATCTCGATGGTGTCGTCTTTCTCGACCGCATGACGAGCACCCACTCTCTGGCCTACGAGCCGGAGTGGGAGCGGTACGTGCTCAAAGCGGACTAAGCGGGATATCATCGTTCCCGGGGAAACCGGTGCCCACCACCCACCCCCGGGGACACAGATGACGCTGAAATCCACTCATCATCCAAGAATTCCGACCATGATGGTCGTCGCCGCTGCTTGCACTGGGGCCGTGCTCGGCCTCTTCGAAATCGCCAACACCAGCGTCGGCTGGCATCTCGCGACCGGTGACTGGATCCTTGCAAACCGCGCCTTTGTGCACGCCGATCCTTTCAGTTTCACTTCCGGAGGCGCGCCGTGGATCGACCATGAATGGCTGTTCCAGGTTGGAGTATCGATCGCGCACTCTCTCGGCGGGCCGACTGCGCTCGTGGCCCTGCGCGCACTCACCGTCGCTATTCTTGCCGTCCTCCTGCTCGTTTTCGGTGTGCGAAGTGGGCTTTCTCCGGCTGCGGCGCTTGTAGTTTCGCTGGCTTGCATCGCCGGCGCGCGCGGACGGTTCTTCGTGCGTCCCGAACTGGTCACCCTTCTGATCGTGCCGCCAGCGGTGTGGCTCTTCCTCCGTCGCGCGCAACGATCATCTGCAATCTGGTTGGTAGTGCTGGCGGGGATGATGATCGTCGGTGCCAATGCGCATGGTGGCGTCATGGTTGTGCCGCTATTTCTCGCGGGCATCCTCGGAGCCGAAATTGTTCAGATGGCGCTTGCCCATCGTTGGCACCGAAATACTGTCGTGAGTGGCGTCGCTGGTATCGCCACGACCATCGGTGCGCTGCTGATCAATCCTTATGGATGGCACCTCTTCACCGTTCCGCTCCGCCTCAGCCACCTCGTCAGCCTGGATCACATCCCCAACCCGGAGTGGATCTCGCCTTCTCCCGCGCAGGCCCCTTTTCTCTACGCAGCTCTCGCAGTCGCAGTCCTCGTACTGGCGCTCCGCGAGCGCCGATTCTCATACTGGACACTTCTGCTGATGGCGTCGGCCCTCGCACTGCAGCACATCCGAAACGTTGGGCTCTTTTTCGTACTGCTGCCGCTGATCGTTGCCCCCGCATTGGCCACTTGGGATGTCCTGACCGCCGACCGCGAAAATGGCCGGCGCAACCAGCGACGCGCCAATTTCCTCGCGGTAGTCGCAGTCTTGCTGCTTGCCCTGTCCATTGCAATCGCGCCGCAGCCTCGGTTTGGTCTCGGTTTCGCCCAAGACTACTACCCCGATTCGGCGTGCTCCTTCCTCGACGCGCAGGACCTGCCGACGGCACAGCTGTACAACGATGTGCGTTTTGGGGGCTACCTCATCCACCGCTACGGGCCTGAACGACTGGTCTTTCAGGACGATCGCAACGAGATTCACGAGTCGTTGCTGCAACAAATCTGGGAGATTTTCCGGTCCAGCGACGTTGCCGCCTGGTCTGATCTGCTTGCAGGCTACGGCGCCGATACCGCCCTCGTCCGCTACCACCCATTGGTCAGGGTCACCGACCCCGCCGGAAACAACCTCGGTTTTCGTGGTTTCTCTACCCTCTGGTTTCCAGCCAAGGATTGGGCGCTGGTTTATTGGGACGACGTGGCGATGGTCTTCGTACGCCGGCATATCGCTCCGGCCGGGCTCCTCGAGTTCCACGAGTACCACGTCCTCCGCCCTGACGATCTCGCTCATCTCCAGGAACGCCTCGCGGCAGATCCGGCGCTGCTCCCGCGCATCGCTCAGGAGCTGGCGCGCGCCACTCGCAGCAACTCTGCGAGCTGGCGCGCACACGAGATCGCAGTCCTCATCGAGCGCTAAATCGATAGAGACTGACGCCCGGAGGTAGGTTCCCAGAGCTATCAGTGGCCTTCGCAACCGCATCCTGCAGATCAGGCCTGAGCGAAAACCCTCTATCCTCGAAGAGCAGGACGGTGATGGCGTCGGGTACGACAACGCCCTCTTCCATTACCACGCGTTCAAGTCGTTCCTCAAACGGACGACCCACGAAGTTCACAAGTGGCGGCAGAAAGACCAGCTGCCAGAGGGCGTCCCGTCTCACGAAGAACGTCTTGTCGCAACCCTGAACGGCATCGATGACGACCTCTACGCCACGAAGGGTCCCACGATCGACCAGGGCCAGCGGCTGTTCGCGGGAGATATCAGGTTCAATCTCGGCAAAGCTCTCGCAGAGCTGCCGATGGAAGTCTCCATAGAAGCGATAGTCCGTAATCTCGTGCTGCAGCGCCCACCCTTCAACGACCAATACTGCGATCGTCGCGCTCGTGGCCAGCCCCAGTATCAGCCTCTGGTATTGCTTCCCTGAAGGGTGCCTCAGGACGCTGGTGAAACCGTGGTCGACAACTGCCGCCACCACCATCCAGAATCCGGCGAGCGGCAGGTAGTTGTGCCTCAGGACCGCCATTGGAAACGGCGCTACCAAAGCTAGCGTGGCGATCAACCACAGAAGCGCCCACAGTCCGAAGCCGTTGCTTGTTCGGACCAACCATGCGGCTGTTCCCACCGCAATCGACGTTGACAATGCAACCACAGCCCACCCCTCGATCGGCATCCAGCCGAGGCCACAAAACCCGAGCACGGTGGCCGAGGTCTTGACGAGGGCAGGCAGAATTCGAAAATCAGCGTAGTGGGTCGCCGACTGGGCGCCGGTGACCACCGGAATGACCAGAAACACGACGATGTAGACGACCCACGCAATCCACAGCACGGCCACCCGGCGAACCGCCTTCCGAAGCGGCAAACACAGCACTAACGCCAGATAGGCGACGACGAGAAAGGGAAAGACGATCCAACTCTCTTTGGCGCCGATGCCGAGCAGAGCAACACCGGTGAAGGCAGCTGCTCGGCAGGCGGTGGGCCGCTCGAACCACCGATCGAGGAGCAGTAGCGCCCCGAGCCAGCAGGTGAGCAACAACGTATCCGGCCGACCGGCCGCCCAAAGAACCGCCTCACTGTGCAGTGGTGAAAGGGCAAAGGCGGCTGCAGCGGCGGCTCCTCCTGCCGGCTGTAAGAGCCGTCTTTCGAGGAGCGCGTAAAGCAGCAGAGAGTTCAGGAAATGGATCAACAGATTGGTGACCATATAGCCAACGCCGATCTGTCCGAAGATCAGATAGTCGCCGAGGTAGGTCCACTTCACGAGCGGTCTGAAAAAGTGATTGATGAGCCCAAGGCTCGACAGAGGGTCCCCGACGATGTCATAGGAGGCGTCGAGCCATTCGAAATCGTCACCGGCAATGAAAACATCGAGGGCCGGCAGAAAGGCCGCGATCACCGCCGCCGCCATCAGCACGTTCAGCAGGACACGCCAGCGGGCCGGCTTCGTGTCCGCCATCAGTTTCAGTACCGATCACGAATGATGTAGAGGGGACGGTTCTTGACCTCGGTGTAGATTCGGCCGATGTACTCACCGAGCAGGCCGATGAGAAAGAACTGGGCGGAGGCCGTAAAGAGGATGAGGGTCATGATCGACGACCACATGGTGACAGCGAGGTCGGTGAAGAATTTGATGTAGAAGATCACCGCGATGCCGACGACCCCAGCCAGGGCCAACAACACAGCGGCCGCGAAAGCCAACCTCAGTGGCAAGGCCGAAAAACCAAAGAACGCATCGAATGCAAGCCCAGCCAATCCCACCAACCCGACCCTCGAATCTCCTCCTGCGCGTCCTCGGCGCGGGGCATCGACACCGTCCTGCCGAAAGCCGACCCAGGCACGGAGACCCGGGTAGTACCGGTTGTGTTCGGGGAGATGTTTTATCTCGTCCGCCACCCGGCGGTCGATGAGCCCGAAGTTACCGGCCGCGTGTGGAATTTTGATCGGTGTGATGGAGGAGAACACCCGGTAGTACGTGCTGAACAGGAACCGCAAGAGAGCGGGTTCCCGGCGACTGGTCCGGGTCGCAAAAACCACCTCGGCGCCAGCGCGCCACTTGTCGACCATTGCGGGGATCAGCGCGGGATCGTCCTGCATGTCGGTGTCCATGATCAGGACGACATCGCCGGTGGCGTTCTCGATTCCCGCAGTTACTGCCGCCTGATGCCCGAAGTTCCGCGCGAAATCGAGAATCACCACATCGGCGCGAGTCCCAAACTCATCCTTGATCTCACGCATCGCGGCCAACGATTCGTCGGCACTGCCGTCGTTGATGAACAACGCCTCGACACCGAAACCGAGCGGCTCCACAGCCGACACCAACTCACCGAAAAATTCGCGAAGCGTCTCAGCCTCGTTGTAAACCGGCAGCACCATCGACATTTTCACCGGACACCCTCCTTGAACCACACTCCGCACAGGGTCGTCCCGAAGGGTGCGGAAACGTATCTCTGAACCCGGCCCTCAAGGCGGCCAAGTACCACCTGCAGAGCGTTGAGAACCCGCGGAATTTCGATAAAGTCGCTATGGGCAGGCGGCCGCCGACGCCGTTGCATGAATCGCCTAAAACCCCATACGATTGGGTACATCCAAGAAAAACTATACTCCAACAATTCGGGCCTCCAAGCTTCGCCAAAGACAGAGGCCAGCGCGACCTTGGTGTAGCGCCGCTGATGACCGTGCATTTCGTCCCAGTAGCTCCAGAGCTCAGGGCCTGCCGGAACCATGATCACGACAGCGCCGCCCGGCCTCAGAACTCTGCCCAATTCCCGCACAAGAGCGCCTGGATCCGCCAGATGCTCGAGGACGTCAAGCAGGACAACAGCGTCGAATGAAATATCAGCGAAGGGAAGCGCCACCAACGCGTCCGCTTGAACCACGGCGAGGTCACGGCAGTAGGTTAGCGCCCGCATTTCGATGTCGACCCCGATTCCGGTGGTCCATCTATCACCCCCTTCCCGCAGATTTACCCCGGTACCGCAGCCGATCTCGAGCACCCGAGCCGGGGGCACGATCTTGGCACCGAGAAGGCGATAGAGATTGTGCCGACGGACTTTGTGCCACCAGTAAAAGGTCTCCTTGTATGCAA
>Ga0316197_10000278_pt1 | contig 36301 bp, 25 predicted proteins | sample OudBiesiAoxic_MG_FD_204939 | JGI IMG/M metagenome (GOLD analysis project Ga0316197, IMG submission 204939) | Coastal sediment microbial communities from Oude Bieten Haven, Netherlands - site A oxic | ecosystem: Environmental > Aquatic > Marine > Coastal > Sediment | place: Netherlands... | reverse complement strand
AAAGTGTTCTTTAAAATGGTCAATGTGCATCGAATTCTCCTCGTTAAAGGAGGTATATGATCACAGGTAAATCTGATCGTCAAATCGATCGTTTAATTGATTAAAAAACATTCGTGATCTTGCCCTGACTTACGTCTAATCTTTCTTCACCCATAACTAATGTCAATTTCTTTAATGACTTATTACCAAATAAATCCTTATAGCCATTACTTTTCTTTGTTTTTAAAACAAGGCTATTTAATTTTTCTTGCCTTTCAAAGTTATTTACATCCTCTAATTTACCACTCTCTATTTCAATATAACTGAGTTTCCCTTTTTGTGGTAGGTCTATTATTTTAATTCCTCCCCACATAACCTCCAACCCTTTCAAATTATTAAAGTCATTTAGATCAAGATATTCAAAATTATATCTCGAATTCCATAATGTTAAATATTGAGTTTTTTTCAAATTTGTAATAATTAGTTCACTTAATAAAGCTTCTCCACTAACTACTGCATGATTCACACTTCCAACTTGACTAAGTAATACTGATATTTTCGGTATATATTCAGTACCAATGATCATTTCACCAGTATTTAGTACTATTGAAGGTGTTACATAGTGAGTTTCACCTGAAGATATTGGCCCAAAATGAGCAGTCAAACCCTCGACATAAAAGTAAATATCCGTCCCAATATCATCAGCTAGTTTTTGTAATTTTTGAGCCGTTGGAGAGGTTACAATAATAACATGAGCTTGCTCTTCTTTTGATAAAGGGGATGCCTGAAGTAAGCTACTAAGCGTAATTAATACCAATGCTATAAATGAGAAAACAATCTGATTACATCGTCTCGTTAATTTACTTTTATTTTTCATCTTATAAGTGCCCTTTTTGCCATAGATTTTTCAGCTTGAGCTTATCTTCTTTCGGCGCATTTCGAATAAAAGGTGTGCCAGTTATAGTGAATGCACAATATGGATAATTAGAAACCATCTCAAAATCAAAAGCCTCTATCGGATTGAAATTTAATCTAACTACATTTAAATTTGGCTTTTTACCAAGATCGCCTAATTCTGTGATTTTATTCTGTGACAAATCAACTTTAATTAGATTCTCTAATGGAAAAAGCGCCGATATGTCTGTAATTTCATTCTTTTCAAATCTGACGTATTTTAAGCTTGTTAGTTTTTCTATACCGTCTAATGACGTTAATTTACTTTTAATAATGACTAATTTTTCTAATTTAGGTAAGTCCTCTAATTGAGGGATTATCTTTAATTGAGGATACCCTCTTATATTATCACTACTTAGTATGACTTCATTTAAATTAGGTAAGTTTATCAATGGTATTATTGATTTACTGCTTGAGGCTATCATCGCAAAAACCTCTACACTTTTTGGAAGAGATATTGTCGAGATCCGCTCATCCTTAGCCCACCAAAATGTAAGAGACTTTATATTGTCTAACTGAACCACATTCTTAATGCTGTCATATTCCACGTTAAATATAGCTAAAGATTTTAAATTAACGATCTTACTAACATCAATCGAGTCCTTTCCCATCCATAACTTAAAAACTTCCAAGGACGCATTATTCTCAAGTTTTTTATAACCGACGCTATTTTCAACACTCAAATGTAAAACTTGCAATTTTTGTTGCTTATCAAAATTATTAATTATTTCTAAACTATAATTTTCAATATTGACATTAATTAGCTGTCCGTCTGCTGGTAAATCTAAAGATATAATCTCTCCCCACATTAACTCTATAGCCTTCAAATTAGAAAACTGGCTTAGGTCGAGCTTGTCAAATAAGTAATCTACACTCCAAAAACTTAAATATTGTGCAGATTTTAGGTTAGTAATTATTTCACTTGTTAGCTTTACATTCCCACCACCTATAGATATGAGAACCTCACCAGAATCGCTAAGTAAGACTGTTAAGCGAGGTATCGAGCTTGTTGCACTAATTCTCCCATTTTTACCATAAACTACAACCGATGGTGCGAATAGTGTATTACCATTACGATCAACTAAGGATCCTAGTCTCCCAGTCAAACCCTCGACATAAAAGTAAATATCCGTCCCAATATCATCAGCGAGTTTTTGTAATTTTTGAGCCGTTGGAGAGGTTACAATAATAACATGAGCTTGCTCTTCTTTTGATAAGGGAGATGCCTGAAGAAAACTACTAAACGCAATTAGTAATACTGCTATATATGAAACCAAGCTTTTTTTTAGATTCATCATTTAAACCCTTCTGATTTTAGTTTTGGAATACGATAAGTTTCGTGTTGCCAAACAGAATCTAAGAAGAAACGTTGTTCCTTTTTATTTGGTGGAATAAATACACCTCGTTCAAGCAGAGTAGCTATATGAATACGATCAGATTGATGTTCTATATTGCTATTTACCATAGAAATAAAAACAGACTCTTTATTATTACCTGAATCTATATTTATATTTTTGACTTGCTCATAATAATTAATGATATCGTTAATATTCTTTATTCCAGAAAATTCATCTAAGCGAGTATCTAATGTAACCAGAGATTCGATGTGTGGCTTTTGATAGCCCAATAAGTACATTGGAATAACCGCTCTCCATGATAAGTCACCTAGCTCAACATATCCTTTGTTTGTGAACTGTTCCCATATAGATTCCGATAACTTATCAGCGACTATAACAACCTCTTCTTTGGTTTTTTGACAAAAGTTTAGCTGCTCAAATGGCGAGCTATGTAGTACCTTGATAAGCTCATCTTTTGAGGTGTTGTAATGCTCATCAACGTCAAGCTCAAGTGGAGTCCTTGAACGATAATCTCTTAGTGTCGTGACTACCTCGCTACTATTGATCAAAGCGGTGACTTTATCCCTTTCAAAGCCCTCTTTAAATTGAGACCAAAGTGTTAAAAGTCTTTTTTGTGCTTCTGCGCTATTAGCAAGTTGATACATTTGCACTAACTCTACAGCAATCACTAAAACTGTAATTGCTGTCCCTACCACTACTAACACACCACTGCTTGCCATCCAACCATATAACAGTAGACTATCTGCGATTAAAGAGGCGGTACTTGCCATTAACAGGGCATCGCCATCTGCGGGGTCATGTTCATTAATATCTATGGCTGTGGTAATAAGCGTCGCGACTGTTAATATTTTGGCCAAATGATCAAGAGAGCTACCCAGTAGCTTTATAGAAAAGTCAAAATTCCCTTTGCCAATGGCTGTTACTTTAAGTCTCTCTATTACTACAGCAATACTTTTTGCCATGCTTAACGTATCTGAAGTGACCGTTAATGTAGATTTAATTAATTCTAACTGGACTCTATTACTGTCCCAGCCTTTCTCTTTCGCTTGATATTCAATACTTAATGCGGTTTGAATGGTAGTAGTTAAGTTGTAATACACGTAAAGTACTTTAGCAAACGCAAACTGCTTATATTTACTTTGTCGTCCATCAAAGTGCTTATAAAATGTATCGGTCAATCCGCCATCACCATTAGCTATGTTTTCTGCATAGCGTTTTAAGCTCTTGCTTGCTGCAAAGCGCCTTTCTTTATTACCCTGTTTATCCTGCGTAACTACAAATGATCTAAATATATCACTTAAATCAACAACTCTAGATTTACCTTTTGCTACTTCTAGCACCTTAAAAACTCTTGATACAGAATTAAAAAACCTTAAATGGTACGCTGAATCCCCTTTAATTTTTTTGTACAGTTCAGAAAAAATTTCTTTTTGAAAACAAGAGAGTATCACCTGAAGTACGCAAGGAGAGCCTGGCCCAGGAACAACAAGTCCTTTTAAATCCCATATTTTTTCAAAAGTTATTACAATATCCTCCGAAAAAATACGGTCTAATAACGTTTCTGAGTGATTATTGTTTCTTTTTTGAATTAAATCAGAATAATCTCGAATCTGTTCGTTGATATAATTATTACTTTTATTAACAACCGAAATTCCATTTTCATCCTCATTAATAGCTTGTGCTGAGCCTGCATTTTTCTTAGCCCAAACACTATCAAACTGCTTATACACTTCATGCTCAGGATCAATCGATAATAATGACTCTAAACTTGGTGAAACAACCTCATCAAATAATTTTTGCTTATGCTTAGAAGATGAAGACAATGCCGCGTAACACTCGGCTATGGTGTTAAAGATTAACGCCCAGTTTCCCTCTTCAACCATATAAGGGCCGGGAACAAACCCATCTTTAATATGTTCATGCTGTGATTCATCATTAATGGCTGCTTTTGCGCATTCGACATAACGCTGTAGTTCAAATTTTAAGGCTGAAGAATTGATTAAATTCCATAACTGATCGCAACTACGATTTACATTTTCTTTCTCTCTTGCTAGTGCATTATGAAGCTTACTTCCTGCACTCTCTGGGTTTTCCATGGTTTCCATCATGGCATTTCTTAACGCAACTAATGCCTTATATAATGACTCGCGATCTGCCGCTTCTAAGATCCTTTCTTTATCTTCATTACGAAAGAATACATCCCATGTCATGCCCAACACTTTCATTTTCATTCCATTAAGTGTCAAAGCTGTCCAATCCATTTTCTCGACCCCTTTAAATGGATATTCAGTTTGTAACTTAACCAAATCAATCATTTCATTCAACGCTGACAAACGAACATAGAAGGCGCTCAAAACAAGGTTATATTCATTAATCTGGCGCTGAGTAATATCGAGTGCTTTCCGTAGACGGTGATCCCACTCTGGCAATGTGCAATGAACTGCAATCTTGTCGTTATAAAGATATTCTTGATATTTGTTTTTACTTGTATCAAGCTCGTCAGGACTCACACCAAACGCAACGACACTTTCACTGCAATCGCCCGATGAAGCGTTGTTGGCTTTCTCTTTTTTCATAGCAGAAAGAGTTTCCATCGATTTAGACAAAAAAGGATATTCATCTAAAGGGTATGCAAAAAAACGAGCTCGAGTTGTCAGAGTTATCGCTGAAGATGAAATACCATATGAAGCATAACTTTTCTCACCAACTCGCTGTTTTTTGAATGCTTGTGTTGACAGTGTTTTTTCTAAACGTAACCTACCTTCTTTAGTTTCTTTATTTGTCTCCATCATCAAATTGGATGAAGTGACTAGAATTGGTTGTGCAAATCCCGAACTGTTGGTTATCGCGACTTGAGGGTCAGTTGGAGCCCAATCAGCCTCACCTATACCTACATAATGGTTTCTTTCTTCCATCCAGTACCAAATATATCGATTATCAAGTGGCGAACCATCATCTGCATAAACAAAATGAGCAATGCTGTAATTTACCCTTCTATTACTCGTTATATGGGTAGATTTACCATTTAATTTATTCTCAGCTTTATGAGTACAAACCTGCCTAGTTTCTCTTGGTATAAAAGGAGGGAACGTCTTATCATCCTGCAATTCAAAATCCCAATCTTGAACAGGGTAATACTCGTCATCCTCCGTTTTAATTTTCTGAAATTCTGCATTTTGATAACGGTCTTTATAATCTTGTTGTCGCTGATTTAGTTTTTCTAGATTAACGTCAAGATCATCTTTACCTAACTCACCACGTTGAGGGTTATCTTCTAGCTCTCTTTTATGATCAGCAATGAGCTCATCAATATTATCTAGCTTTTGTTGAAGCTCATCACGACGTAAACGGATCTCTCTCTGGATGACGAGTTCATTTTCGCCCAACTCTTCTTTCTTATCATTAAGTCGTAAGATCAGCGCACGGTTATGTTCAAGTTGATTGAGCAACACATCAAAATTCGGCTGCTGTGATATTGATGTTGAATTCATACTTTCCCTAGCTTTTATATTATTCTGCGTCATGACAATCAAACCAATCGATGGTTTCTTCGTTTCGCGTGGCATTCATCGCTAAATTACAGTGATATTGCATATTTTTAAGCGCGTTTTTTTGAAGACCTTCATTAAGATCATCATGTTCAGCTATTATAAAATCATGGTTCTTTAGTCGTTGATTTAATCCAGTTTCATCTTTCAATGGCTTTAACGTTCCGATCTCTACAAAAAGTCGATTTGAAAAATCCACATCGTACTCATTCGCTTTCATATTGATAAACACACTTTCTAATTGAGCAAAATCATCTAGAGAAATAAAACCAAACTCATCGGTTATTCTTTCATATGTTTTTCCATCAGCTTCAAGTATGTAATCCATGTTGGCATAACGCTGATCAAATTGATCTCTTAATATAATACCTAGTCTTCCACTATTATTGGTTAACCTAATTACTGCGGTTTTATTATTTTGTTGGTTTAAGTAACCTTGACTTGGTGCGCTTAAAGCATCACTCAACTTATTTTTATTAAGCGATGAGAACTCTTGTAGATCTATAGCTACAATATTATTTTGGTTATCAAATGACTGATTCACTGAGTAACTTTCTAATTCATCTGCCGATATTAACGTCTTATATAGCTCAGGATCTGTTTCTATTTCTTGGATCGTTTTCCAAGAAAGTGCGGTTCGACTAAACAGAAGTGCTAACCCTTTATCTGCTATTTGAGCCTCTCCTGCTATTTTATATGGAAGCCAAAGATGAGGTAATGGATGCCCTTCTGATCTTCTTTGATTTTTACTCGAATTATCACTCGCTAGGTTGCGGTAATGTTCGACATCAATATCACTAAATGCACTATTTTTATCAACAGAAACCTCTCGCCATAGTTTCTGTTTCCAAAAGATATAAATATAGCCTTTTATTACATCCGCTAATTTATCTTTTTCTTGCAGCTCTGAGGTATATATTAAGGGCCTTACTGGCACTAACACTGTCTCCCACTCTCCCATTTCTGTCTCTTTTTCTACTGGACGAATCATGTCAGCAAGCAAAAAATTAAGCTCTTTTGCAGAGTGTGTTTTGGGAATGGTTAAATAGAGTGCTCTTGGCTCTTTATCTAAATCTGAAAACTCAGTGAGACTTCGATGGAAGAACTTACGATCCTTTTGTATTTTCTTGGTTTTCTCATTTAAACCTTTAAGCTTAGATATCGAAATCGATGCGGCATTGTTAGGCCATTGACCTGCAAACTCTACAATAATTTTGTTATCTAAACTCTTTTCAGTGACAACCGCTGGTGACGCAGCGTGAGAGGATTGATGCCTTAATGTGGGTGTCGTTTTGAACCGCACTAGACTCGTAGGGTTTTGCACTTTCTCAATACGCTGTTGTAATCCAGACATCAAAGGTAAACGTAACTGTTCAATATCTCTTGCTTGAGGGAACATAGATAATGCTACCCATTCACCTCTTTCTATTAATCGCCTCAAGTTACGTGTCAAAATATGTGTATTTTGCGCACTGGCTATGTGCCTATTATGCTGAAGTTTGGCAGGTAGAGAGCGTCGAAGAGAAACGATATTAGCCACGTCCCTTACTAAGCAGGTAAATTCATTGGGTGTTAAAATATACGGAAGATCTTTTTGAGTAAGCGAGTAACCTGGAAGCAGGCGGTATCGACAGAGCATGATTTCCCCTACGTACGAATAAGAAAATGAATATAAGAACAAGAGTTATAGCTATATAAGCTAGAGGGGGTCAAACTGGATAATTAACTTCTAGGTCTGCTTCTCTTGTTTATGTAAATAAGGTATTTCATAGTTACAAACCTCCTTACTATCCTTTTGTATTTACTTCCCCCCCCTATCGCTACACTGTCACCGCCTTTTTATTGCATGCTAGATCGTCACAATAAGCATCATTGCGATATCAAATTACTTCACACAATGGACATGGTGAGGCTATGTTTGACTACACACGAATATTGGATACTTAGCTGTGTTATTGAGGTATATCATTCTGAAATTTGAAACGATTAAAGACAGTTAAATCGCCACACACATCGGCGTATTTGAAATAGGGTCACGAAATACACGAGCTTTGAGATCGAAAACAGAACTGAGCATATTTTCTGTCAGCACCTGATCGGGTGATCCTTCGGTAACGAGGCGTCCTTGGTCTAAGACGACTAAGTGATCGCAGTATCGGCACGCTTGATTGAGATCATGTAGTACAACAACCACCGTTTTTCCTTTGGCATTCATCTGCTGCATCAAATTCATTAATTCAACTTGATGCGACATATCAAGGTAGGTTGTTGGTTCATCGAGCATCACAACATCCGTATCTTGCGCTATCACCATCGCAATCCATGCTCTTTGACGTTGACCACCAGACAGTGATTCTACGGGTTTATCTGCAAACTCAAACACGCCTGTATCGCGCATCGCTTGTTCGACAATTAATTGATCTTCTTTTCCTAATCTTCCCCAGTGAGATACATAAGGAGAGCGACCATACTCGACCAATTTTCTTACCGTAATTCCCTCCGGATTTACCAATATTTGTGGTAAGAGTGACAACGAGCGTGCGAGTATTTTATCACCATAGGTAGATAACGATTTATTTTCAAACAGTACATCTCCTGCTATTGGTTTATTAATTCTAACCAAGGTTTTTAGCAAGGTGGATTTACCACATCCATTTGGTCCAATTAAGGCGGTAATTTTTCCCTTAGGAATTGAAACCGAAAGGTTCGGTATAATTGTTTGTTTGCCGTACGCGACGGAAAGGTTCTGTGTTTCAAGCATGGTTACCAACCTCGATAACGATAAATAAGAAAGATGAAATAAGGCGCGCCAATCACAGAGGTAAGTACACCAGCAGGCAGTTCAATCGGTGGTTGTAATCCTCTTGCCAGTCCGTCAGCACAAGTCACTAGAATCGCGCCTAACAATGCAGAGCTAGGGACCAATAATTTATGATTGTGTCCAAATAATAAACGAGCTAAATGAGGAGCTAATAGACCCACAAAACTGATCGTCCCTGCAACCGAAACACTGATACTGGCAAGTAATACTGCGGCCAACAACGCGAAAGCCTGTATCTGTTTTGGCTTAGTACCAAGTGTTGTCGCACTTTCTTCCCCAAGTCCCATCACATCCAAACGCCAAGCCAACCAAAACGCGATTGGCAATAGCAAGAGTAATGCACTCCAAATAAAGGGCACTTGTTGCCAGTTTCGCCCCCAAAGGCTACCTGTTAGCCATACCATCGCCGTGTTGATCTCAATGGGATTAGTGACAAGTAAGAAGTCGATGCAACTGGCAAGAAATGCACTCACTGCAATACCAATTAACGCTAATTTTGCAGGGGTTGGTTTTGTCCACCATGCCAGTGCTGCAATCAGCACAGCGGCGAAAACCCCACCGAACATTGCAATCAGAGGAAGCATACTAATTGGTGCATTAGGAAACAAAACTAAGCTCGCTGTCGCGGCAAGCCCTGCCCCTGCACTGATCCCCATGAGATCAGGGGATGCTAGCGGATTACGTATCACTCCTTGAACTAATACGCCAGAGAGCCCTAACCCTGCTCCCACACCAATGGCAAGTAACATACGCGGAAATCGATATTGATGAATAATAAAATCATCACTGGAAAACGTGATTAAATGTTCAACAACTTGAGATACAGAAAGTGAAGCAGCGCCAACAAACAAACCTGTGGATGCCACTATCAACAACAGCCCAAACAACAAGACAATCTTCGTCTGGTGGGTCATCATGACCTCCTCGTCGCAATCAAAATAAAACAAGGCGTTCCAAGCAATGCAGTAATAACACCAACGGGCGTTTCAGTTGGGAAAGCAATCGCTCGTGATAACGCATCTGACCATGCCACCAACGCTGCGCCAACCAATGCGGAAATTGGAATAAGTAAATGGTAATTATGACCCACTATAGGCCTAACAAGATGAGGGACTAATAAACCCACAAAACCAATAGGCCCAGCAATAGCAACACTCGAACCAGCAAGTAGCACAATAGTCATTCCGCTAACAATACGAGTAAGCCAAATGTTACTCCCCAATCCAACGGCAACCTCTTCTCCAAGAGCCAACAAATTAAGGTTACGAGCAAGACTCATTGCTAATATCAAACCAATCAATACTGGCGGCCAAAGCTGCTGCCATTGTTCAGAGTTCACACTAGACAATGAGCCTGTAAGCCAGTGCAACACGCTATAAGCCATATCATCAGCAAGGATCAGTGCCGCTCGCGTTAAACCAACAAGTAACGCGCTGATGGCAATACCAGCCAGAACCAAACGTAAAGGATGTGAACGAGAAGAAAAAAATCCTCCGAGAAGCATCACGGTAACACCACTTAATAACGCACCACAAACGGCATTGAGGATTGGATTGATTGCACTAACCAAAGGTATACCAATTGCGGCTAACGCCATAAAACAAGCCGCACCAGCGTTAATCCCGAGAATCGAAGGAGACGCGAGCGGGTTACGCGTTAACCCCTGCATCAATAACCCCGAAACAGCCAAACTTGCCCCAATCAATAATCCTGCGTAAGCTCTTGGCGCTCTTAATGTCGCTAAGATTTGATGAGTCATATTGCTTTCATCAAACGCAAACCAGTACTGAATCAAATCATTAAACGTTAGCGAAAAATTAGACCACCCCAACATAGAAGCCATGTAACCAGAGAACGCTAGGCTCGATACCAGCATCGTAAACAAGAGCCCTCGCCACTGAAGTATCGACTGACGTTGGTTATTAATATCAAGTTTACTACCAGAAAGCAGCAAAGAGCTCATGATCGATCCAAAATCTGCTCAAGATTTCGAGCTATTTGCTCAGCAGCCAACATACCTCGATTCAATGACCAAAGCTCAGGTGAAACCTCGATAAGTTGTTTCTTTTTCTCCGATGTTAGTGCATTAAATAGCGAATTTTTTTGCCAATCGTCGACAATATTCGGGTGAGAATAAGCCCCTAGAAGTAGCCAATCTGGGTTGGTTTTCAGTAATAACTCAAAACTGGTTGGTAAATACGCTTTTTCTGTTGATGCAACAAGTGGACTGGCAATGCCCAATGCGGTGAGCACTCCTCCTGCGTAAGAGGCAGGGCTATGTAACCACATACCTTTGTCCGACACCACGGCAAATTGGATGGTTTCCTTAAGGGAAAAATGACTTTTGAAGTCAGCCATCGCCTGTTGATGCTGTTGAATTCTCTGCTCCATCTCTGATTGCCTATCAACAGCTATTCCAATCTTGAGTGCGGACTTCAAATTCTCTTGATAAGTCTCACCTCGGCTTTTTAACAGTAGTGTAGGCGCGATGCGTTGTAAATCTTGATAGACCGTACGATGGCGCTCAGCATCAGCAATGATCAGATCGGGCTTTAATACTGCAATGGCTTCTAAGCTCGGTTGAGAACGCATACCAACCGATTTCCATGGTTGAATCAATTCACGCACCGCAGGAATCACTCGCGAAGCATCATTGTCGTCAGCCACACCAACAGGAGAAACCCCCACAGCAGCTAAGGCATCCACAAATGAGAATTCCAACACGACAATACGTTGTGGCGTTGTGGCGATCTCAAACTGACCTTGCTCGTCTTGTATTACTCGCGAGCTTGCTGAACTCGAAAATGAGAGCAAGCTAAAAAATAATGAAGCAAAAATTACCACCAATCCGTTCAATGACAAAAGTCGAGAATTATTTTTCATATTTAATTTCCTTTAACACTAAAGCGGTTAAAGTCACCAATTATTATTGGCGACTTTTATTTATATTTAGTTTCAATTAGTTACGTTCTAAAACTGGTAATTTAGATCCAAAGTGTAAGATCGTCCTGGAGCGGGATAACGACCTACAGGGCTAGTATCAATACCGCGGAAATAGTAATCCTCATCAAGCAGGTTGTTTACTGCGACATTCATGCGTAGCTTGCCACTTTCATCCTTGTATAAATCGGAACCTAGATTGAAATTCCATACCATATACGCAGGTACTTTACCTTTCGCACCCGTTGCATCCTCAGCGCTTGTATTCGCATTATCAGAGTAAGCCTCACTGAAATAGTAACCAGATAGCGTAGTGTCTACCCCCATAAAGGCGTAAGTTGCATCCCAATTCAGTTGGTGTTTAGATGTGTAAGGAAGTTGATTGCCTTTATTTGCGCCATCTTCTTCCATAGTCGCATCCAAGTAGTTATAGCTAGCACCTAAGCTCAGAGCTTGAAGCTTTTGGGGAATATAACGACCAGAAATTTCAATACCTTGGTGAAGCGTTTTACCAATATTATCAAAAGTTTGCGTCGCACTTTGCCATTGCAGCTGATCTTTAAAATCAATACGATAAAGTGCTGCACTAAAACTGGTTGAATCTTGATTGTAACGAGCACCCAGTTCATAGTTCCATGCCAGTTCACTGCCCTCTTCACCTAAACCACGGATATAAGCAATTTGTGGTGCACGCAAAGACTTCTGTGCGTTAACATAGCCGACCCATTGTTCCGTTAGATGGTACGCCACCGTTAAGCCCGGCAACCATTCTGTTACCTTATTATCTGTACTCTGCGCTTTACCCAGATCATCGAACTTCATATCAACTGACTCGTAGCGGATGCCCGGCGTTACCTTTAATGCATCATTAAATAAGCCAATTTCATTGCTGATGTAACCTGCAAAAGCATCGGTATCAAGATGCCAATCACGAGGTACACTTGTCGCACCACCCGCAATTGGAGTTTGAGTCAGCTTGTAATCGATATTTTCGTTGACGTAACGCGCACCCACAATTAAATTTTGCGTCACTGTGTTGCTGTCAAAGTACATCGCTAATTTAGGTTCAACACCATAGACGGTAAACTCACGCGGTGAAGTACGAATGTCAGTTGATGGTAATGCTGGATCCGCCCAGTGACCACCCGCGCCATTAAACCCCCATTGGAAGAATCGTTCAGAACTATGACCAAATGTCAGCACTTCCAATTCAGCACTATCCGCAATATTCAAATCTTGCAGGTATTTCACGCTCCAACGCGTTGATGAACCTTGGTACTCGTCATAAGGTCGTTTTGATTGAGTTCGATCATTCTTATAATCTTCTGGTGATAGCGCTCCTGGCATTTGCGTGTCGGCATCATAGCGCTGAATAAAAGCTTGTAGTTCCTGAGTATCACTCATCAGCCATTGCACTTTAGCTTGGAAGTTTTTTACCTCAGTATCAGAGTGTTCACGGAAACTTTCGCCTTTTAAGAAGTTACCTTCTAGTTGTAATGCAAGCGTATCTGTTAACCAACCACCGGTGCGCAAATAAAAATCGTTAAGTGGTGTATCACCATCTTCAAATACAGTGAGGCGATTACTGATTTCAGTTTCCCAAGAGTTTGGGATAGGCTTTGTCACCAAGTTGATCACACCACCAACGTTGTTCGGTCCGTACTGTACGGCAGCACCGCCACGTACAATATCTATCCGGTCAAGCATAGACAGTGTTGCAGGGAAAATCGACTGTCCGGTGTGACCATAAGGTGCCAACGTTAGTGGGACACCATCCATTAGAAATTGAGCATGACCACTGCGGCTTGCTTTTAAGCCGCGCACCGAGATGTTAGGTAGAACACCCGTGCCAGTTTCATCTTGAACTTTAATTCCAGGAACGCTTTGAAATGCTGAATCAATAGAGAGCGCCGCGGTCTTTTTAATTTGCTCATTAGTAAGAACAGTACGAGCTCCCGGATACTCTTTCACATCCTCGACTTCTGAGTTACCGATTAAACTAGCAGTCACGACAATCGTTTCCATAGTTGTCGTTTCAGGTTCTGATGCAGCGAATGCATTCATGGAAGTTACTGATGCGATGGCTGCCGCAAGTACACTCAGGCGCAGTTTAAGTTGTGCTTGGGGTTGTATTTGAAGTTTACCGTCCAAATTCTGGTAAAACATGAAAATCTCCTATATATAAGCAGGTTAAGGGCAATGATTTTAGAACTGGTATCCGTAACTAAGCATGAATTCTGCTGGCGCACCGTAACCGATCTGATTCAAACCAGACTTGCCATTCGTCGCACCCAGAATATATTCCTCATTCAACACGTTATAAGCATTCGCTTGGATTTTGTGACGGCCTGTAGTGTATGCTGCCATCAAATCGACGGTGGTGTAATCGCCTAAAGCTACAGCTTCATCATTACCCGCATAACGGTCACCTACGTATTTCACACCACCACCCAATCGCCAGTTGTCACCTAATTGATAAGTACTCCAAAGTGAGAACAGGTGATCAGAAACATCATTCGGTTTTTTACCAGTTTCTTTATCTTCCGCATCTAGGTAGCTGTATCCCACCGAAATATCCCACTTATCTGTAAACTGACCGCGCGCTTCCAACTCAATACCTTGATGACGGGCTTCAATCTTGTTGATAACATCTCCGTCCACATTGGTTTGTGGTTGTTCTTGATCAATTTGGAAGATCGCCGCGTTTAACATCAACGCATCGTCTAATAAGTAAGCTTTTGCACCCACTTCTTTCAGATCGGTATGGAAAAACTCTGCTAATTTAGGATTAATATAAATGCCAGAGTAAGGTAACTGCCATGAACGAGCCATGCTTGCGTACACTGACATATCATCATTAAGGCGGTAGACTAACCCTGCACGGTAACTCATTTTGTTATCGTCTAAGTTCTCTTTTGCTGCTCCTGCTTTTTGCTGTTCAAGATCCATAGAGTCGTAGCGAACATTACCAATAACAGAAAGATCCCCAAAGGTGTAAACATCTTGGATATAAACGCCAGTCGTCGTTGTCGTATTATCACGGAAAGGTTTAAAGCCCGGATCAGGCGTTGGACCAACGACAGGATCGTAAATATCTTTCGGCGGAAGCGTTTTATCACTTGCCAATGTGAGATCGATATTAATTTGATTATAATCGGCACCGATCATCATTTGGTTAGATTCTGTTTCCCAAACTAATTCCGATTGCAACGTCGTAGTGGTACGAGGGTCATAGCCAAAATTGTTAACGGTTTGAGAAACTTTATCCCCTGTTACTGTGCCCTGACGTGTGCCTTTTTGCTCTAATTCGATATGGCTATAGGATGCACGATTTGTCCATATCCAATTATTACTCAATTGCCACTCGTAATTAACCGCAAGTCGAATATTGTCCGATTCTTGATAATCGTTCGTTCCACCAAAGAAAGTACTGCTCGAAACATCGACAGGCTTACCGTTTTTCGATGGTACACCACGATATGGCACCAACTCTTGATGCGCGTATTCAACATCTAAATCAATAATATGACCTTCAGCAGGCAATACTCGAATAGTAGGAGCAATAAAGAAGTCATTAGAGTCAACATGGTCGACATAAGAGTCCGCTTGTCGATATTCCACGTTGATCCGACCATTGACCTTATCTGTAATTGCCATTGAGTTATCGATCTGCCCAACAAATTGACTATTACTGCCAACGCTGCCGTTAACGCTGGTAAAATTATCGCCGTTAGCCCGCTTAGTAACCAAGTTAATAATGCCTCCAGCAGAGCCTCGGCCATAAAGTGCACCCGCAGGGCCTTTTACCACTTCAACGCGTTCGATATTAGCCAGACTACGATACGATTGCAGCGTCCCGTCATCACGCATGCCATCGCGATACATGTCGTTAAGCGCATCAAAACCACGAATCACAAATTGGTCTCGGCTCCCTTCACCTAAGGTATTATTTACCCCTGCCACACCATCAAGAGCATCGACTAAACGCACTGCACCGCGGTCTTGTATTTCTGTCTTAGTAACCACAGAGACGGCTTGTGGCACATCTAACCACTCGACATCCGTTTTCGTTCCCGATTGCGGCATATGCTCGGCGTAACCTTCATATTGATGACCGATAACTAGCATAGTTTCATTCGTTGTTACCTCTTCTGCCGCCAACACATTAGGAGTCACGACTGTTGCCGCCAATGCAGCTCCAATAGCCAAAGTAAGAGGAGATAAAGTCAATTTCATGTTCATTTCTAATTCCATTTCAGTTTATAAAACACCGCCAAGGTGCGAATGAAAACAAATATCATTTGTATTTGCAACTATTAATTTTATGTCTTATATTGATTTCCCTTATAAATCAGAGTGCGAAATTAATGACAAAGTAATCAATAAGATAAAATAATAATTACAAATTCTTACCAAAAATTTGAGTAAATACTGATTGTATTCAGGCAGTAACAACGTTAGGAAAATTAGGAAAACCTCATGAAATCAACAATGATAATCGTAAGTCATGTCGTGAATGATGCCATCATCCACGGCTTCGTACCCGTAGCAAAAGCGATGGGTCTTCACGTCGTTTTGATCACCGACCATAAGCTCAGCCATTTAAAATTGGCCAGTGAAGATAACCAATTCAACCCTGATACCGTTCTGGAATGTGATGTATTCAATCCGCTTGAACTCATAGAAATAATTACCGAAAACGGTCTGAAACCAGATGCCATTTTTAGCAACAGCGACCACCTGCAAACCTCCACGGCTATCTGTGGTCAATTTTTTGATGTACCCGCAAAAGATTGGACCGTCACATTAAATGCAAAGAACAAGCATTTAACCCGCCAAGTATTAAGCGAAAAATCTCTGCCCAACACTCACAGTGCGCTGTTACATCGAGATACCGTGCTTGAACTTGAATTGACCTTCCCTGTCGTTGCTAAGCCTAAAGAAGGTGTCGCTAGCATAGATGTTCAGCGCTGCAACAATAAAGCTGAACTAGACAACTATTGCGATGCGTTTTGGCAAAAACACCCCACGACCCCGATCTTAATAGAAGAGTTTCTACAAGGGCCTCTCATTACGGTAGAAACTTTGGGCGATGGCGAGCAACTGATTGCTCTAGGTGGATTCGATGTAGAGCTTTCGGCTCCTCCTTATTTCATAGAGACTGCGGCTAGTTGGAATGGACCCAATAGCATTCTATATCGTGATGAGTGTGTGAATCAGCTTCAAACATTTGGCGTTGGTTTTGGCATCTGCCATAGCGAATTCATCATTACTGAATTGGGTCCAGTATTAGTCGAAATTAACTATCGCAGTATTGGCGATGGGCGAGAGTTCTTACTCGATAACCTCAGCAGTGGAAATTGGTTCTCCACCATCTTAAATCTTCATCTTGGTAATAAAATTGATCGGGCATTCCACATAAATGGTAGTGCACATATACATTACGTGGTGGCAGAACAAGACGGAATTATTGAAGGTACATCAACCTCTTTCACTCACCAAGAGGGCGATATCGTCACTCAGCAGCAAGTGCTTAAACAGGCGGGAGATATTTTCCGACAAAGCTTCTCCAACAAAGATTACTTAGCAAGAATTTCAATCGTGTCTCCTTCTGAGCAATCCTTAGAATTTACACGCCAACAAGCAATATCTAGCTTTAATCTCACATCAGTCAGCGAGGTGACAGCATGAACGACAACGCTTTATACCTAACTCAACGCTTAATCGACACTTGCCTACGTGAAGACCTCTTTGAATTAGTGTCTCGAAGTAGATTTAACACTGAGCTCCCAAGTAAGCTCAATATCTCTTCCTATCCTCGCGCGCAAACATGGCTTAATTTTACTGGTTTGCATTTTACACTCTACTTACCCGTCACTCCGAGTTATTACATGCAAAGATGGGTATACGGACAACCTGATGGCTCTGGCGGTAATGGTTGGTTTATCGAGAGAAATGACCGTATTGAACAGCAACAGGATTACCATGATTGGATTGGATTACTAAAAGAAAGTGCTGACAAAAGCTCTCACTCGTTGCTAGATAGCTACTTACAAGAACTCGAATGCGCAGAGAAACACAAAGGTATGTGTGATGAAGCCTTCTCTCGACATTCTGAATCACTCATGCAGCCTATCTCGCGTCTGGATCGTTGGGAACAAAAGCTCTTACGTGCTGATCAAATTGCGTCCTACCTCGATCACCCTTACTACCCAACAGCTCGCGCTAAGTTTGGTTTGAGCGATCAAGACCTCAAAGAGTACGCACCAGAGTTTGCACAAAGCTTTACTCTTCGTTGGCTTGCGATTGAAAAGTCACTCGTTACTTTGACCAGCCCACAACCGGAATGCTGGCCGACAATGGAACAAGTGGGAATTCCAGAAGATTTTTCTCTGAGCCATGAACTGTTCCCTGCGCATCCACTAACGCTGCAAAGTCTCTCCTCTTTACCAGAAGGTGTCATTGAAGCACCTCTGGCGTACCTTGATGTCACTCCGACCCTATCGGTACGTACCGTAGTCGTAAAACAAGCACCACATATCCACATCAAAGTGCCATTGATCATGCGCTCATTGGGTACCAAAAACATCCGATTAATCAAGCCATCCACGCTCTATGATGGTCACTGGTTTGAACGCTTGCTAACACACTTAGAACAAAACGATAAAGACTTACACGGCTCGTTTTTTCATTGCAATGAGAAGCACGGCGGCCACGTTGGAGACGATAAAACCTTCGCTTACATCGTGCGTGAATATCCACTGAGTCACTTCCAAGACAAAGCGTTGGTGCCAGTTGCTGCTCTTGCCAGTCCAATGCCTGATGGCCGTTTATTCTTAGAGCATCTTTCCGAGCAGTATTATCAACACGACACACTGGCTTGGTTTAAGGATTATGTTGACCTGTTGTGCAAAGTACACCTCACGTTGTGGATCCGCTACGGCATCGCCTTGGAATCGAATCAACAAAACGCCATCATCGCCTTTGATAAGCAAGGTAAGATGACCTTAGCTATGAAAGATAATGATGCCGCGCGTATTTGGCCAGATCGTTTCCAAGCGTTTGAGCAGCACTCTCCTGTAAAATGCGACCAACTACTAGATCATCGCATCATAGTAGATAACGAACTGGCTCTTGGTCAGATGTTTACCACTATTACTTTGCAATTAGACATAGCTGCAATTGTGGAAGCAATGGCTGAGAAAGGAGTTGCATCTTCGGCTTCGCTATATGCAACGGTCGCAGACAGTCTTTCACAACAACTTTACCAGTTAGGTAACCAAGAGCACGACATCACACTCGCACACAAGATGTTATTTGACTCCCCAAACCTGTACGCCAAGTATTTATTAAGTTCAGGCAGCTTATTATCAAAAGAAGCATCTGGCGCAAGCGATATTAATAAATTCTATGGTTTGTCGGCACCAAACTTCTTGTTGCTTACCAGTGAAGAAGCACAACACGCTTATCTTGAAACCATCAAGCAGAGCGTGAGTTAATTCATAATGACCAAACTCATCTATTGCGTGCTGCTCTGCCACTTTATTGCGGCGTTTGCAGCCTTGGGAATGCCTCTGTTTTTACCGATGGTTTTACCGACACTTGACGCGAACATCGATACCGATTGGGCGGGGATATTATTTATTCTACCTACCTTTTGCACTGCTGTGGCGGCTCGTTTTTGGGGACAATTTGCCGATAAATATGGCAGACGTCGCTCTTTATTGCGTGCTCAACTCGGACTTGCAACAGGCTTCGCACTGTGTGGTTTAGCAGATAACCTAACGATGTTTGTTTTTGGTCTTATCGTTCAAGGAACCTTTGGTGGCACCATGGCCGCCTCAAATAGCTATTTATCTAGCCAAATTCAAGATGCAAAAACACTGGGTAAGTCACTAAATAAGACTCAGCTTTCTGCCCGTTTAGCGTTAATCATTGCGCCGATTGGGTTAGGTTGGAGTTTATCAGAAACCAACCCACTTAACGCCTATCTTTGGCTCTCCGCTTTACCTTTATTGGCGCTAGCGATCACCTTAACACTACCAGCCGATCCCCTTGAAAAAAGAAAAACTAAAAAAGACCAATCATCTAATGAAAATCAATGCACTCAAGTTCAACCATTAAGTGCCCTTTATTGGGTATTTGGTGCACAATTTAGTTTTGCTTTTGCCATGGTAGTCACGTTCCCTTATTTCTCACCTTATGTGCAGCAATACGGCGTGACAAATCAAGCATGGATTGGTTTTTTATACGCTCTACCACATGGTATCTACTTGATCTTTGCTTGGAAAGTTCATCTATTCTCAGAATTGATTAATCGACACCATCCACAGTGTATTTTGTGGCTAGGATTTATCTTGCTGTCATTCAGCGCGGCAATGCATCTTATTTCTTATCAAGCAATGCTGATTGTTGCTCGCATTGTCTTTGGCCTTGGCATGGTCTGCTGTTATCACGGCTTACACCAAGCTTTAGCAAACCAAATTGATCGACGACAAAGCGGCAAAGTGTTTTCACGCTTTGATGCCATGTCTAAATGGGGCGGAGTTGGAGCAGGGTTAAGCGCATCTTTCGTCTCAAGTTTAGGTTGGCTTGAGGTTCCTTTCTTACTTTCTACGTTGGTCAGTAGCAGTACCGTTATTGCGCTGATCATCCATTCAAAATTTGGACATAAAAATGTTATTCACTCAATTACTTCCGACTGAACATTCAGCTAAAAACACAGAACTTTTAAGCCGTAAAAAAATGCTTTTCAATCGTGAAAAAGCCCAAATCAATACTATTATGGGTGTGGTTAACTGCTATTTACGTGAATACGCAATACCGAAAGATCAAGTCGATTGGCACTTTAACTCTGCCTCTCTGCCTCAAACTCTGAAAAAAAATTATTGTGCTCATCAACGTGTAGCTATTCACTTACCTCACCAAAACCAATCTCATAAGAATGGTTTGTTGGTTTTACCCGTTGAGTACATCAGTAAACTGGGAAAAATAAAACTCAGTGATACACCTTGGGCTAAAATGCCCGGCACAACTTGGTGCAAACTGGATGCAACGCAAACTCTGACACTTCTACTCAATTATCTAAAACAGGTGTTAGTGATTCCATTCAATCACGAGTTAGTCGAACAAATGGAAAACAGCTTGTTGATCACCGAACAGTTCCTCAATCTAGGCAATACCTCTCAGTATCACAATGCGTTTATCGCATCAGAACAATCATTGCTATGGGGGCATACTTTTCATCCCACGCCAAAGAGTCGCTCAGGTGTCAGTATCGATGATTTACTCTCTTGCTCCCCTGAGGTTGGAGCTAAAGTTCCTCTGTATTGGTTTGAAGTCGATACCGCGCTGCTCGATGTCTTGAGCTCAGACAATCGAACTTCACCACAAAAAATGCTGGAACAACTCGCACCAGAAAAGAGTCATTCTGCGGCAACCATGCTTTATCCCTGCCACCCTTGGGAAAATTACACCCTTTTACAAAATCCAGCGGTCAAACGAGCTATCGAACAAGGGAGAATTACTCCTCTGGGTTTAGGTGGTGAAAAGCTCTTACCCACCTCATCGGTACGCACTCTTTATCACCCTGATATGGATTGGTTCGCTAAATTTTCTATCAACGTACGTTTGACTAACTGTGTACGTAAAAATGCATGGTATGAACTCGATAGTGCGGTTCAATTAACCTCGATTCTTCATCCAATAAAAGAAAGCGAACAGCTACACAACCCTGTATTTAAAGTAATGACAGAGCCTTACGCCACCACATTAAATCTAGATTCCATCCCCAAGCAGCAACATAGCGATATCATAAAAGCTCGTGAATCATTTGGTATTTTATATAGAGAAAACTTCACCTTGAGTGAAACTGATATCTTGCAACCAACTTTAGCCGGAGCCCTCTTTGCCTACGACAAAGACGGAAACAGTTGCATCGCTACTCAACTCAAACATAAGGCAAAATCAACACAAAACCAGTATAAAAGTGTAGCAATATTATGGTTCGAGCGTTATTTACATTGTTTAATCCCGGGTATATTTAACTACTACTTTAAGCATGGTGTGGCGTTTGAACCTCATTTACAAAATACGTTGATTGGTTTTGAAAAAGATATGCCATGCTGTGTATGGATTCGAGACTTAGAAGGCACCAAATTACTGCCAGAGTTTTGGTCGCCAGATACTCTACATCAACTATCTGATCGTGCTCGTCAATCTGTTTACTACAGCCGTGAACAAGGCTGGAATCGTATCGGTTACTGCACTTTCATTAACAACATCAGTGAAGCTATTTTCTTTATCGCAGAGGGGAATTCAGTACTTGAAGAGGCATTATGGGAAGCATTAAAAGACGCCATTACTCGCTGGCAGTCAATCAATGGTAAACAACCCGAATTGATTGCATTACTCAATGGTGGCTACTTCCCAAGTAAAAATAACTTCACAACACGTTTGATGAGAAATGCCGATAAAGAATCTGGCTACACTCAAGTTTCGGTGCCCTGGACAACAAAAAAGCAAGGAGGTTCTCATGCCTAATTCTCGCCTGCTCCCTACACATATTCAGCAAGAAGTTCAGCGACTGGCAGAACAGCAAGTGCAACCACTGTGTGCTTATCTGTATGACCTTAACGCATTAGAACTGCATATCAAACAGATGCGCCATGTCTTACCGAGAAACGTTGAGCTATTTTATGCCGCAAAAGCGAATCCTTCTGCACCAATATTACGAACTCTAGCTCCTTATGTTGATGGTTTTGAAGCGGCGTCAGGTGGAGAGCTTACTCACCTACACCAACAACAACTCAACCAACCACTAATTTTTGGTGGCCCAGGAAAAATGCCAAGTGAATTAAAACAAGCGATAGAACTCAATGTTGATGCAATTCATGTAGAAAGCCTCACAGAGTTGCAACGCATTGGTATACTGACGGAGGAGTTAAATCGCCCAGCCTCGATCTTCCTACGTATGAATATCGACATTGGTGATATCACACTTAGTAAATTAGCCATGGGCGGAAAACCGACCCCGTTTGGTTTAGATGAGAATGAGTTAAACAATGCGCTGATATACTTACGTGATTTCCCCTTAATAAAGCTAAAAGGTTTCCACTTCCACTTGATGTCACACCAACTTGACGTCAAACGCCACCTCGCCTTAATGCAACGTTATTTCCAAGTGGTGAAATCTTGGAAAAATACATTTTCACTCGATGAGCTGACAATTAATCTCGGCGGAGGTATGGGGATCAATTATCAAGATCCTAAACAGCATTTTCCATGGATGGAATTTTGTGACAAATTGGAATTTTTGATTGCCAAAGAGCAACTACAAGATTGGACACTGCGCTTTGAGTGTGGGCGCTACATCTCTGCATTTTGCGGCTACTACGTAATGGAAGTGCTAGATATTAAACAAAATCTTGGCGAGAATTTTGTGATCGCACGCGGCGGTACTCATCACTTTCGCACGCCCGCAGCACAAAACCATGATCACCCTTTTTCGATTGTGGAAAGTAACCTGAAACCCGAAATTTCACATTCGATAAGCCATGCTACGGCCACGCTGGTTGGTCAGCTATGTACACCAAAAGATGTCCTAGCACGAAATCAATATATTGAGCATATCGACATCGGTGATTATGTGATCTTTTCTCTAGCAGGAGCTTACGCTTGGAATATTTCACACCAAAACTTTTTAATGCACGAGCCTCCTGTGTTCCATTACTTCTAATTTTAAGTGTAACTTGATATAACAGTGGTACAGTGAATTTTTCCACCTAGGTAGAAATGATATAATTATTTCTACCTAGGTAATTACATTCATTGCTATATCAGCCAACTCTCTTACTTCAACTAACATAGCTTTATCTTTCAAATCATTATTACCTTCAAATATACAAAATTTCTTACAAATCTTCGAGCTACATTAAGGTACTGCATATTGTTAAGGGTTTCTTTAAAATATATACTCATTAAATAACGATCAATCAAATCTCCACGGAAAGCCTATGTTCACTAAAGAAAAAGCTTCACGAAGTAACTTGAAGATCAGAAAGCAACTTGATTATAGTTGGCTAATAATGCGACAAGACACTTCAAAATCTTTGGTGACAATTGATGGTATTATTGATGACTGCGATGTTGATCAGGCCTTACTTGCCGAATGCAAGCTTCATTATGGCTGGTGTTCTTTACATGATGGTGACGCACAAAAAGCAATCGAATATTTTCTAGAATCCATTCATATCAATAAGCTGTTAAATGAAAAAGAAGAGATAATTCGAGGTCTTAATGGACTTGGTGCCGCCTATTCTGAATTTAGTCTTTATCAATCAACGATTGATGCTTTTAAGCAAGCCTTAGAATACTCAGCAGACTTAAATAAACCATTACTCAGCGTTCCAGTGAGGTTAAACATCTTAAGCCTCTATTTAGAGAGCTATGATTTTACGTCATTATATAAAGAACTAACAAATTTCAATCAAATTATCGAAAAATACGATCTTATTAAACAGATACCAGATGATAACCTATCCGTTTTATATTCATACAGTGCTGCAGCTGAGCAAGAAAAAAATGCTTTATCTAAAGCAAGTCAGCTTTTAACACAAGCAAAACGATTAGCGATTCAAAGTAAAAACCCAAATGCTCTATTTTTCGTAGAACAATACATTGCAAAACAACTCAGTCTTACCAATCAACCTGAAGCCTCGATGACACTGTACCAAGATCTGTTAAAGAAATATAACTACGACACGATGGGTGTTTCTTACTACTGCATGGTATATCAATACTCTTCTGCCCTCGTTGATTTAGGAGAGTTAAATAAAGCTATTTCTGTTTTGTCTGAACTCATTACGGACTACAATCCTAAATATGTTCCTTACTCTATTATTAAATCACACGAACTATTAGGGCATTGCTATTCAGAAATAGTCAACCATGTCGATGGCTATCTCTACCTCAAGAAAAGCAATCACTTACAAAAAAAAATGACTGACTTTGATGGCCAGCAACAAATCGCACTGCTTGAACAAAGTTCAAAAATAGAATCTTTAAGCCAGCAAGCTCATTCAGAAAAAGTGATGAGAAAAAAACTCGAAAAACTTCATGAAAGTATGTTGCTAATAGAGCGTATAGGAAAAAACATAGCCTCTTCCCTTAAAATGTCTGAGATTGTTAGCATCTTATTTAAAGACTTTCAACAGCATATTGGCATTAACAACATTGCAATTGGTTTATTTGATGGAAATAAAACACTTATTTTTGAACACGTTATTGAAAGTGGCGTTAAAACGGAGGGATTCACTCTTTCATTAGAGCAAGAAGATAGCCACTGCATTGATTGTTTTAAACAACAGAAAACATTACTACCAGATGAATACCAATTATCCCATAACGATGGTTACCTTAGTGATACAACCATCATGAAATCGGCTATTTATCTACCCTTACATTTAAACAATCAAGAATTAGGCATTTGGACTCTTCAAAGTACGAGATCTGATATATTTACTCCCCAGCTAACACAACTATTAGAAAGTGCTACCAGCTATTTAAGTATTGCAATTAGTAATAGTTTATCTCATCAAAAAATTATCGAACTACGTGATAAGGTCGAAGATGAAAAACGACAAGTTGAGTATCTTGCCAACCATGATGGTTTAACCAATCTACCAAATCGAAGGCAGTTACTTCATATCATTGAACAGAAAATAAAACATTCACCATTATTGTCTTTTTTCTTAGTCTATATCGATTTAAATAACTTTAAGCCAATTAATGATACCTATGGTCATACTGTTGGCGATAATGTACTTATTGAGTTTGGACATAGAGTACAGACTTTAATGCTGGGCGATAATTTTTGCGCCCGAATTGGCGGAGATGAATTTGTTTTGTATTTCTCATCGAGCAAAGAAATACCAACGGTTGAACTGCTGATCGAGCAACTAAGACATGAAATAGGCCTTCCATTAACGGTAAATGATTTACCTTTATCCATATCTGCAAGTATCGGTGTTGCACAATATCCTATTGATGGAAAAAATACAGATTCCCTATTACAGTATGCAGATAATAATATGTATTTAAATAAGCACAGCTAAGTTCTAATTATTAGAATCTAAAATATAGCCCTTTTCACTACTAATCTTAGTATCAACAGCCATAAAGGACTATAACAATAATTCTCTGGTTTATTCCTAATATGCAATAATTGTTTAAAAAACAAGAATTAGAAAAAATACAACTAACTGAAATACCGCTGCTATACTTGAGTAAATTCATAATGAGAAGAGTATCAATGAAAACTCCTATTATATTGCTTCTTTACTTATTATTACCACTGCAAGTTATGGCAACAGAGATAGCGCTGTTTGTGCCACGCAGTGAGACCCCATTTTGGCAATCTCATATCAAATTTGTTCAAGCCGCTGCCAATGATCTCAATATTGACCTAAAAGTTTATGATGCAAATAACCAGTCACAAACTATGCTACGGCAGGTTACTGAAGCAAGTAAGCAAGGAGTCGATGGGATCTTGTTTATGAATTATGAACAAGTCGGAGAACAAGTTTTAGAAATAACCGACCGTCATAATATACCTAGTATTCTTTACAATACTGGCTTTATTTCTGACGACCTACTACCCCGTACAAAATACCGAACTTGGATCGGTAGTATCATACCTGATGATCAAAAATCAGGCGCTCAATTAGCAGAGCAGCTTTTAGTTATGGCTGATGTTCATAAACTTGAAAAAGTAAATATGTTAGTCATTAACGGGAATCTTAAAGAAGTATCAGCTCAACAGCGTAATCAAGGACTTTATCAATTCATCAAGCATCAATCTAGAGTATCTATAGTTGCAGAAGATCATACCGGTTCAAATTGGAGCAGAACCGAAGCTAAACGCATCTTTAAAACACATTATCAACAACACCCTGAAATCAATATGGTATGGGCCGCTTCAGACGAAATAGCTCTAGGAGTAAAAGCAGCAATCACAGAGCTAGCTATACCTGTCGATAATATTATTATTGGCGGTATTGATTGGCAACCAGAAGCGCTTCAAGCAATTAAAGATGGTGCACCCTATGTTTCGATCGGCGGTCATTTTTCTGAAGCAGCATGGGGATTAATCTTACTCAATGACTACCTTAATGGCCTTGATTTTGCCTCGGAATCAACCCAGTTCCACTCTCGTATGTTTGCAATTAATAGTCAAAACATAGATATGCTTCAAACCCTTATTAGTGATACTTGGCAACGTATTGACTTCACAGCACTATCAAAAAATCAGCAGGGAAACACATTCTATAACTTCAGTATTAAATATTTATTAGATACCTACTACAAAGGGACTAAAGCGCTAAAACTAACAAATGAAGAGATAACCTGGCTAAAACAGCATAATAGCCTTAAGCTAGCTATCGACATCAACTGGCCACCGTTTGAGTTTGTTAATAACCAAGATATATATCAAGGGATCTCTGCTGATTATATCGCCCTTATTTCAAAACGCTTAGGTATAGAGCTAGTTCCTAGCATTAATATGAACTGGCTAGACGTTGTTCAAGCCGCGAAGCGACGAGAGTTAGATGTCTTCCCTGCACTAGCTATCACTTCAAGTCGCTTAGAGTATCTCAATTTTACTCGTCCCTATCTTAGTTTTCCAATGATGATTATTACCAATCAAGATATTCCTTATGTTCCTGACATTAAGACATTAAACGGTAAAGAAATTGTGGTCGTTAAAGGGTATGCCTCCCACGAGTTACTTCTTAAAAATCATCCAAAGATTAAGCTACTTACCGTCAATAATGTTTCCGAGGCACTTGAAGCAGTCTCTTCTGGTCGAGTGTCTGCCTATGTAGGTAATATCGCTACCGCCAATTACGTGATGGCGCGAGATGGGTATACAAATTTAAAGATCTCAGGAGCGACACCGTATCGTTTCGATCTCAGTATGGCCGTTCGTAACGACTGGCCCATTTTTCACAGTATCTTACAAAAAGCACTCGATTCACTTTCCGAAGAAGAAAAGAAGTCCATTTATTCTCGTTGGGTAACATTACGTTATGAGCACTCTGTCGATTATGGACTCGTTTGGAAGATCGTCCTCGCGTCATTATTAGTGCTGATGCTACTCAGTTACTGGACTCACAAGCTCTCAACTCTAAATCAGAAATTAAATTATGAAGTCACAGAGCGAAAACAGATCGAAAAACAACTTCGTGAAGAAAAGAAAAAGATTGAAAAACTAGCCATTACCGATTCCTTAACAGGCTTATTTAACCGTCGCCATTACAATCAAATATTACCTGCTGAGATTAACAGGGCTCATCGCAGTAAAGATTGGCTCAGTTTTGTTATTTTAGATATTGATTACTTTAAACAATACAATGATAACTATGGTCACCATAATGGAGATCATCAACTGATCTCACTCGCTAATACTCTAAAATCAAAGTGCCACAGAGCATCAGATTATTGCTTTAGATTAGGAGGAGAAGAATTCGGGATTATTTTCTCAGGCTTAACCCCTGAAGAAGCAACATCATTTGTTGAAGAGTTTAGAATAGCTATCGAAAGGTTACAGATAGAACATAAATACAGTCACACTGCACCTGTTCTGACTGCTTCATTCGGTTTAGTTACAACCAAAGAGCCTAGATGCAAAATGGAACATCTCTATGAAACCGCAGACGCCGCTTTATACCGTGCTAAAGAGGCCGGACGTAATCAAGTTATTACAGAAATAATATGAAGGCTCTAATATGCCTTTAAGTTCCCTAAAGGCACTTTACTTTATTTATGCACCATTTATGTTTAACATTTCTCATTCATTTGTCTTTTATCTTTACTTTCCCATCTTCAACTCGCTACACTAATGCCGCCTTTTTAACTTGTGACCATTTTTAGCTACTATGTCTCGATTTTTAATTATTTTCATTATGTTGTTTTCTTTCTCTGTTTATGCTGATCCTTTAGAAGATAAAGCTGAACTGGGGGATGCGCGTGCGCAGCTCAAACTTGCTATGGAGTATGAATCTGGCACTAATCGTCCGATTAATATTGATCATGCAATTCAATGGTATAAACAAGCTGCAATACAGGACAATACCACCGCTCAGTTTAACCTTGGTCAAATTTTCAAAAATGGCTATGGTGTTGCCCAAGACAGCAAACAAGCCATTTATTGGTTTACCCGCGCAGCCACTCAAAATCATCCGCCTTCTCAATTCTACTTAGGTGAGATTTACGAGTACGGATTATCTGGAAAAGTTGACTTATATAATGCTTCACTATGGTATCAAATCGCCTCGCATAACGGCCACGGTGAAGCGATGCTTGGTTATAATCGAGTATTAAAATCGTTAGCCGAACAACAATTAGAGCAAGAGACTAAAAAAGAGATCGAAACAAAAGTTGAAGTCACTCAACCAGAACTTATTAAGCCAGAAGCTGAACCGAAAACGATCATTATTAAACAGATACAAAAACCTGCAGTTCTAATCACTTTTGGTACTTACCTGCTTATCGCTATCATGTTTGTAATCTTAATATTTCTTTTATTACGATTAAAAAAGACCATTAAACATAATAAAGAAGAAGTATCGACGTCCCCTAATACCAACTTTGCTAAATCACTACAAAGTGAAAAACTAAAACACCTACAAGAAAATAATGATAAATTAAAAAGTCGTATTGATGCTCAAGAAGTAACAATTAAGCGACTAAATATTGAACTAGATACATCCAGAAAGTCATCCTCGTCACACTTTACTCCTTATCAATTGCTCGGTGTAACTACGAGAAATAGCGGCTCTGAACTTAAAAAGCAATATCGTAAGCTTGCTCAGCTTCATCACCCTGATCACGGGACAGACGGTGTGATGTTAGCCGAAATTAATAAAGCTTATAATGCAATTAAGAAACAGTAGCCCCAAAAATCAGAGAATACCTTTACAAATTAGGCTTTGCCGATATAATGCCACCACTTCGAATGTTACAGAAATGTAACTCGAACTGTGTGGAATTGAAAAATAAGAAAGTAGAGAAGTATTATGTTTAATTTAGAAGGTCATTGTGACTGGTGCAGAAAACCTGCAATGGTTCTACAACATAAATATTGTGATGGCGCGAAATACTACGCGTGCTCAGGTTGCAACGATTACGCAAAAATAGATATTAGAGAATATAATTTAGCAGAATTGCAACAAGCCAATTAAAAGCAACACCAGTAATAGAGGCTCAATTATAACGGGTATCGAAATAAAAGCTCAACCTGTAGAATCAAGTCGGCGAAAGGTCACTAACCTCTTCGCCTTCTTACTTTCTACTACTCTCCTCTTAGACCCCAAAGAATATTCGACCTACTCACACGTCTTGTAAAGCTGGTATATTCATCAAACTCTTTCTTCTCTTCAGCATACCGTTTAAACAGAAACCTCATCGACTTTTAGCTCTATCTTTGAGATAAAAAATCCCGAATATTGCTAGTAACGATACTCTTACAAATATTTTTATAGGATTATTTATAACTTAATGGTATATTTTATATAAAATAAATAGATTTATAATATACATGAGTGCTAAAAATGAAAATAAGAGCAATACCATTTTTTATATTGGCTTTTTCCGTTAGTGGCTGCAACAGTAATACTGATGAAAACATAAATAAAGAAAATGCCTCTATATGTTTTAATAAGACGCTATATGAAGTAGGGACAACGTATTCTGTCACTTATAAAGACCAGGATAATAACATTGAAAATTCTACTGTTAATAGAATAGAGGAAACTGAATACAGGGGCCAATCAGCCCAAATCCAATCTAATGGAGAAGGTGAGCGCTATTTTTCAGTCGATACCTATAATAAACAATTTACTCTTTTAGGTGGTCGTGATGATGATAATGAATTCTATTATATACCTGGTCTTATAACTAAGTTTGACGTAAATAGTGGCGATATTCAGGAAGAAACAGTAACCATGATATCGAAAGGCTTGGTGAGTGATTTCGAATCGGTACAGAATATAACATCTGAATATAAAGGTTTTGAAACAATTACTGTGCCAGCAGGTACTTATAAGTCATGTAAGTTTGAGACAAATTATACATATACACAACCAGATGGCTTGACAAATACATTAAGCACTGTCATTTGGTATGGTGAAAATAATGGGCTTCCTATTCAGTTTACTTCTAAAAATGAAACAAAGAAACTTATTCAAGCAGAGATAAATGGCTCTAACATTTAGTTCATGTTTAATATCATTTACTGCACTCAGCATGAACAGTTTATCGAGTGTACTTTAGTTTAAAAGATCAAATTTAAGAACGATTATATAGAAAAGGCTTGTAGGTGAAAAAAGTGCTAATTATTATTCCTATTATATTAATAATAATTTCATTCTATTTTAATCAACCTGATCATACTTCATATAATCGTTCTAAATTAGAGCTTCCCCTATGTGAAATAACAAAGCCAACAGTTATTACTCGTATTTCATATATTGTTGACTCTTCTCTCAGAGAGTCATACAAGAAAGAATTAGCGCAAAAGCAAGTTGAGTTCTCAAATACTATTCTAGTAAATTCATGTTTAGCTTTACGTAGACAATTAGTTTCATTTAAATATATCGATTTAGAATTGTCTGGTAGCGAATATTTTGATGAGCTTCATAATCAAGCAAGTATGGCTATTGGGAATGATGTATTAAAACCTTTGAGAGAAAACCCTTTGGACTTCTATGTTTTGGTTGTCCCTAGCGATCATTTAGTTTTTGAAGATGGAACCATTGGGGCTACTGATTGGGAGCTAAGTGACAGTTATATCTTGTTAGCGGATGATGCAGCTCCTGATACTTTAGAGCACGAGTTTGGGCATTTAATGTGGGCTAACCACTCTGAAACCTGGTTGTTTTCACTTCGCCAAGGAGAATTAGAACGCTCTACTCGACCTGAAAATAGATATCTAATCAAACCATATGCTCGTGCTTATAAGTGTTCAAATGCAGGGACAGTAATGAGTTACGAAAAGATTAGGTTGCCAATATATTCTGATCCAACAATTCATTATCGTTCAGAGCCCTGCGGTAATAAGCTTCATGCCGATAATCGTAGAAGAGTTCAGGAATATATCAACAATCTCAGGAAGTAACTTCACGTAATGAATGGATTTTATGCAAATTTATGTATCAAGGAAAAATAATATGACTAAAACTAACAAGTTACTTTTGATTTTCTCGCTATCAATGATATTGATGGGAGCTTCCAAGATCGTTGCTTATCATTTCAAATATGGCTTAGTAAACATAGTATATGCTGTATATGTATTCGCTGGACTATCCTTTTGCGTCATGCTGTATCTAAAGCTTAAAATGGCCAACTGGTTATTGTTCATCTTTTTCTTATTGCAGGTTGTAGTCATATATAATCCAGGCTATCGATATGACTTAACTACAGGACTAGCTTTTAAATTTACATATTGGACTAGCTCAATAGATATCCCAGTGAATGAACGATTTGGCTTTGCATTCAATTTTCTATCTATTTTTTTAATGGGACTATCCGTTGCGGGGCTAGATCGTACTAAAGAGTCAAAAAGTCCCAACAATGATAAAGTCAATGACAACAATTTATTGCTGGTGATTCTCTATAGACTAATAGACAAGATGAACCAGCAAGTATCATCACTCAACAAATAGAAATATTCACAAACCAAGCTCTCTGCTAACTTTCATCTCTGATAATTATCTAACCCCTTGCGATTATGTGATAGATCTCTGATAATTAATGTATTGCTATTAATTGGACACACTTATGCCGCAGGATAACGCACCAAGTTTCTTCTTTTTTGATTATGAAACATGGGGAACTAGCCCATCTCTCGATCGCCCATGCCAATTTGCTGGAGTTCGTACCGATGAAGATTTCAATATCATTGGTGAGCCATTAGTTATTTACTGTCGCCCTCCAATTGATTATTTACCTTCTCCTGAAGCCTGTTTAATTACTGGCATCACGCCACAAACTGCGGTAAATAAAGGCCTGTCTGAGCCTGAGTTCATTACTCAAATCCATAACGAATTATCAAAACCAAATACCTGCTCGCTAGGCTATAACAACATTCGTTTTGATGATGAAGTTTCTCGCTACACCTTATATCGTAACTTTTTTGAACCTTACGGCTGGAGCTGGCAAAACGGCAACTCGCGTTGGGATTTATTAGACGTAATGCGTGCGGTGTATGCTCTGCGTCCTGAAGGCATTCAATGGCCAAAAGACGAAGAAGGCAAACCAAGCTTTAGATTAGAAAAACTCTCGCAAGCAAATGGCATTGAACATGAAAATGCCCACGATGCGATGGCCGATGTTATTGCCACCATCGAGTTAGCTAAAGTCGTTAAAAAAGCACAACCTAAAATGTTTAACTACCTGCTTTCTATGCGTCATAAAAAGAAAGCGGCAACGTTAATCGATATTGTTGAAATGACACCGTTAATGCACGTGTCTGGTATGTTTGGCGTAGATAGAGGCAATATTAGTTGGATTGTGCCTGTTGCATGGCATCCTACCAATAACAACGCCGTCATTACGATTGATTTAGCGTTAGACCCAAGTGTATTCCTAGAATTAGATGCAGAGCAATTACATCAACGTATGTACACCAAGCGTGCTGATCTAGCCCCTGACGAATTGCCTGTTCCGGTAAAATTAGTGCATTTAAACAAGTGCCCTATCCTTGCGCCTGCTAAAACACTGACGGCTGAAAATGCTGAAAATCTAAATGTGGACAGAGCCGCCTGTTTAAAAAATCTTAAAGTTATCCGTGATAACCCTGAGATCAGACAAAAGCTAATTGCGCTTTACAGCATTGAACCTAATTATGAAAAATCAACCAATGTAGATACCCTTCTATATGATGGATTTTTCTCTCATGCTGATAAAACCGCGATTGATATGATCCGTCAGTCAACGCCTGAGCAGTTGATTGATTTTGAACCTAACGTCAGTGACCCACGCATTAAACCTCTGTTATTCCGCTATCGTGCGCGCAATTTCCCGCATACGCTTAATGAGACAGAGCAACTGAAGTGGCAATCACATTTACAAGATTACTTCCAAACTCATTTACCTGAATACGAATCAAGCTTTGAGAATTTATATCTTGAATCTGAAGGCAATGAGAAAAAGACTGCGATCCTTCGCGCCGTTTATAATTACGTACAACAGTTAGTATCATGATTAAATATATTTATTCTTTCGCTTGGATTTTTGCTTCATTGTTTGCAGGAAACGGCATTCAATCTTGGCTAAACATTTCAATTCCGGGCAGTATTATTGGCATGTTGATTTTATTTGCAGCCATGGTGATTGGTGTATGTAAAGCTGATTGGGCTGCAACAGGCTGCCAATTCTTTATGCGTAATATGTTAATTTTATTTATCCCAATTTCTGTTGGATTAATGACGCATTTTGATTTACTGCTAGCCAACGCAATTCCAATTATCGTCAGTACTGCTGGTGGCTCATTGTTAGTTCTGGTTGGCCTTTCTCTGTTTATTGACCGTCTTGATAGAGGTAATAAATAATGTGGGTTATTTTAACGGTCCTTGTATTTTATTCAGCTCGTTGGTTTGCAAAACGCTTCCCTCACCCAATCAACAATCCTCTGTTATTGAGTATTTTTATTGTTATTCCTATCTTGCTTGTTTTAAAAGTGCCCTATGAGACGTATTATGCTGATAACGCGTTTCTGAGTTACTTACTACAACCTGCGGTAGTAGCTTTAGCTTACCCTCTATATGAGCAGTTACCTCATATTCGTGAAAACTGGAAAATTATCTTACTTGCTTGCAGTGTTGGTTCTTTGTTTTCAATGTTTTCTGGCGCATTCTTAGCGGTATGGATGGGAGCTGATATGCAACTGGTTGCAAGTATATTACCAAAATCAGTAACCACTCCTATTGCAATGGCAATCTCAACTCAATTAGAAGGTGAAGCTGCTATTGCGGCTATCTTGGTGTTATTGGCGGGTTTAATGGGCGCTATCTGTGCCTATCCTATCTATAATATTATAGGCATTAAAAGTTCACTGGCGAGAGGCTTAACCATGGGTAATGTCTCTCATGCGCTTGGTACTGCTCAGTCAGCTGAAATAAATCCCCAAGATGCGGCATTTAGTTCGTTAGCATTAGTAATATGTGGCCTAATTACCTCTCTTCTAGCCCCTGTGGCATATGCCATTATGGTTTGGTTAAATCAATCAATGTAATTTCATATATTAAAATTTAGTCATACTTGATAAGTGATACCAACCCACATAAGTCTCTAAGAATTTACTTATATGGATTGGTATTATTCACTATATAGCAAACTTACCTATTGTTGAGGATAGAGTCCCTAACACTTCTTTTTGAACCGCAATTTTTTCAGATACACTGCCAATACTAACGACAATAGATTCTGCTAAATTATCTACTGAAACGGTCTGATTACTGATTTCATGCGAAGCGACAGTTTGTTCTTGAACCATTGAGGAGACTTCTTGAGATTGCTTATCTATTAAACCAATCGATTGATCTATTTGGTTTAACTTTTCACTTACCTCTTTAATAAGCTCTACACCTTGCTCTGCTTTAGAGCGGCCAACATTCATAGAAGCGACTGCATCGACGGCTGAAATTTGGAGGGTTTCAATTATTGATTCAATATCAATGGTCGAATCTTGAGTACGACTTGCAAGCGTACGAACTTCATCAGCAACTACAGCAAAACCTCTGCCTTGCTCTCCAGCTCTTGCTGCTTCAATTGCTGCATTTAATGCAAGTAAATTGGTTTGTTCTGCAACGCTTTTTATAACTTCTAATACACTAGAAATCGATGAAGCATTTTCATTTAATTTATTAACAACGGCTTCAGATGTAGATACATCTTGATATAAATCACTCATTAGCTTAGTTGCACTACCTACCAAAACTTGCCCTTGATTAGAATGCATATGAGCTTGAATCGCATAATCTTTGGTTATTTTGGTATTATCTGAAATACTACTGATAGTTTGAGTCATCTCCGTTGCAGCGGTTGCAATTTGCTCCAAGAATCTTTTCTGTCCCGATGTATCATGACCTAACTGAGTATTTAATAACTCAAGCTGTTCCGATTCATAGTTAATACTATTTGTCACATCTCGGCTTTGCTTAATAATACATTGAATACTAGTAACAAATATATTAAATGATGAACTCAATTTTCCCAACTCATCAGGCTTACTCTCATCTAATCGACGAGTTAAATCACCATCTCCCATTGCGATATCATCCATCGCCATTACAACTTTATTAAGAGGCCTTGTTAATAATCTATTAATCATAAAGAACATAATTAAACACCCAAAAGCAATAGTCGCTATCGCGATAAGGAATAAATTAATAACAATTGGTTTGGTTTGAGACGATATTATATTTTTGGGTACAATAAACCCAATTCGCCAATCTAATCCTATTGACTCATCGATAACACTATTTACAAAAACAAGTTGCTCTTCCCCTTTATACAGGGCAAGATCACGAATATTTTTTAATCAATTAAACGATCGATTTGACGATCAGATTTACCTGTGATCATATACCTCCTTTAACGAGGAGGATTCGATGCACATTGACCATTTTAAAGAACACTTT
>Ga0316197_10000277_pt1 | contig 36513 bp, 37 predicted proteins | sample OudBiesiAoxic_MG_FD_204939 | JGI IMG/M metagenome (GOLD analysis project Ga0316197, IMG submission 204939) | Coastal sediment microbial communities from Oude Bieten Haven, Netherlands - site A oxic | ecosystem: Environmental > Aquatic > Marine > Coastal > Sediment | place: Netherlands... | reverse complement strand
ATTGATTATGTTTAGAGCTTGAGAAACATCCATAAAAAAATCCAAGTGCATAAAATACACTTGGATTTTGACATCTAAAAAGGATCGGTCAACCGATCATATTTACCTTAAATGATCGGCATTACCATCAAGATCTGTTTTATCTGGATCGTTATCGCTGTCTAAAATGAGTGCTGAGTAAGTATGTTAGGTATACTAAGGAAAGATTTTAAGAAGACTGTGATTGGTATTATTATTGTTGGAAAGCAGATGAAAAAAAACCGAGTACAAAATACTCGGTTTAATCTATTTAATAAACACGTTTAATTAAAGATGTTTACTGATCTCAACACATGTCTCTTTCGCATCACCAAAAAGCATTTCAGTGTTTTCTTTAAAGAACAATGGGTTTTGAACACCAGCATAACCTGTGTTCATAGAGCGTTTAAATACGATTACGTTTTTCGCATTCCACACCTCAAGAACAGGCATACCTGCGATTGGACTATTTGGATCTTCCATCGCTGCTGGGTTAACTGTATCGTTCGCACCAATAACTAGAACCGTATCTGTTTCAGATAAGTCATCATTGATTTCATCCATTTCAAGAACGATATCATACGGTACTTTTGCTTCAGCAAGCAGTACGTTCATGTGACCTGGTAGACGACCCGCAACTGGGTGAATACCGAAACGAACGTTAATGCCCTGTGCTCGCAGTTTTTCAGTAATTTCATGAACTGGATATTGAGCTTGAGCTACTGCCATGCCGTATCCTGGAGTAATAACTACTGACTTAGAATTTTTAAGCATTTCGGCTACTTCTTCAGCCGTTGTTTCACGATGCTCACCCTGTTCTTCATCACCTGAAGGAACCACAACATCTTGACCAAAACCACCAGCAATAACACTGATGAAAGAACGGTTCATTGCTTTACACATGATGTAAGAAAGGATCGCACCTGAAGAACCAACTAACGCACCAGTCACAATCAGAAGATCATTTGATAGCATGAAACCTGCTGCTGCTGCTGCCCAACCAGAATATGAATTCAACATTGAAACAACCACTGGCATATCTGCGCCACCGATTGAAGCAACTAAATGATAACCAAATGCAAAGGCAATAAGAGTTACTAAGATAATTGCGAACATGCTGCCTTCAACACTAACGAAGTAGTACAGAAGTATTGCTGAAGCAACTAATGCTAATAAGTTTAATTTATGGCGATGTGGTAATTGAAGCGCAGATGAATCAATAACACCTCGTAATTTACCAAATGCCACTAAAGAACCTGTAAATGTAACCGCACCGATGAAGATACCTAAGAACACTTCAACTAAATGAATATTTAGTAGTGCACCAGTTAATTCACCATGGTCGATATAGCTATTATAACCAACAAGCACCGCTGCCATACCAACAAAGCTGTGAAGAATTGCCACAAGTTCTGGCATTTCTGTCATTTCAACTTTCTTTGCATAGTAAAGACCAATCGCACCACCCATAGCCATCGCTACGAGGATCCAACCTGTACCCGCTGAATCAGGACCAAAAATAGTCGCGATTAAAGCGATAGCCATACCTGTAATACCGTAGTAATTACCATTACGAGCGGTTTCTTGTTTAGACAGACCTGCTAAACTCATGATAAATAGAACGGCAGATACAATATAGGCTGCTTGAACTAATCCTGCTGACATTATTCTACCCCTTACTTATCTTTACGGAACATTTCAAGCATGCGCTTGGTTACAGCAAATCCACCGAATATATTAATACTCGCGATCAGAACTGCAATAAATGCTAAAAATGAAACAACGCCATTTCCCTGACCCACTTGCAGCAATGCGCCTACAATGATGATTCCTGAAATAGCATTTGTTACTGACATTAATGGTGTGTGCAATGAATGACTCACATTCCAAACGACATAGTAACCAACAATACACGCCAAAATAAATACGGTAAAGTGAGCTAAAAATGCAGCGGGAGCAACAGAAGCAACCCAACCAAATGCAGCAATACCAACCCCGATCATCCCGAATTTCTTAACCGGAGACATTGGCTCTTCCACTTTAGGCTCAAGCTTGGCTTTTGGCGCTGTTTTTACTTGAGGTTGAGCTGATACTTGAATTGGTGGCGCAGGCCATGTTACTTCACCGTCTTTAACAACAGTCACACCACGAAGAACTACGTCTTCAAAATCAATGTTAATGTTACCGTCTTTTTCTTTAGATAGAAGTTTAAGAAGGTTAACTAGGTTAGTGCCATATAGTTGAGATGATTGCGTTGGCAAACGACCAACCATATCTGTATAACCAACAACTTTAACACCATTTTCTGTTGTGATGACTTGATCTTTTACTGTGTATTCACAGTTACCGCCATTAGCCGCTGCCAAGTCAACAATCACACTGCCCGCTTGCATGCTATCAACCATCGCTTTAGTAATTAGCTTTGGTGCGGGACGACCAGGAATAAGAGCGGTTGTAATGATGATATCAACATCTTTAGCTTGAGCGGCATATAGCTCTTCTGCTTTTTTGTTGAACTCATCAGACATTTCTTTTGCGTAGCCATCACCAGAACCAGAGTTTTCTTTGAAATCAACTTCAAGAAACTCTGCTCCCATTGATTGCACTTGTTCTTTTACTTCAGGACGAACATCAAATGAGCGAACGATGGCACCAAGACTACCCGCGGCACCAATAGCAGCAAGACCTGCAACCCCTGCGCCGGCAACAAGTACTTTTGCTGGTGGAACTTTACCTGCTGCTGTAATTTGACCTGTGAAGAAACGACCAAATTCATGTGCAGCTTCGACTACTGCACGGTAACCCGCAATGTTAGCCATTGAACTTAATGCATCCAATGCTTGTGCACGAGAAATACGAGGAACCGAATCCATCGCCATTACATTAATTTTTTTTGTCGCTAATTTAGCAAGTAGTTCTTCATTTTGAGCAGGCCAAATAAAGCTGACGAGGCTAGTTCCATCTTGAAGAAGTTCAAACTCATCAACACCAGTTTCGGCGTTAACTTGAGGCGCATTTACTTTGAGGATAAGTTCTGATTTCCAAACATCATCAGCAGAAACAATGGTCGCGCCTGCTTTTTCAAATGCGGAGTCATCAAAACTGGCTAGAATACCGGCGTTAGTTTCTATCACGACGGTAAAGCCAAGCTTTAATAGCTGTTCAACAGTTTTAGGGGTCGCTGCGACGCGAGTCTCCCCTGTGAGTACTTCTCTAGGTACACCAATTTGCATAGTTATTCCTTTACTATTGGCATGAATTAATACTTTAGTTGTATCGAATATACGATATTAATTCAAGTATTTTGTAATAAAATGACATAATTCTATTACATTAAATAAAGATCTGGTTATTCTCGCTTCAATCAAGTAAAAAACAACATTTCCATGACAAAGCAGAGGTCAAACTACTTTTATCTTACTGATTGATTTGAACAACAAGTATAGAGTGAAAAACAAACACAACTCTAATCTATATCAATTTCGTTACGTTTATTTAAAAATTGACTCACCCATTTGATCAATTAACATCTTCGCCTTGCGAAGCATTAGTTCATCAGCATCATTTTTCGAAGAGATAACATCGGAACGTATAAAACGGTGAGATTTTAACTCTCCATTTATTTCTTTTGTTATTTGTCCAGCAATGCGAAATTGAGCGCCATCTGCCTCTGAGTTTGGATAGATAAAAAAAGTATTATATTCAATTGCTTCAATGATAGGTTCTTGCTTAGGAGAAGAACCAAATAGACGTGAAAAAAGCCCCATTTCATTTTCCTTTTTGAAATAAGGCTTTATTATACCCCAACGATAACAGGTTTGAGTAATAACTATTTAGTTATAAGTTAGGTAATTATAAATCATGAGTTATTGTTGAATAACTCAGTAATTGGCGTTATACGTATTTCAATGCGACGATTTCTCTTACGACCATCTTGATTTTTATTTGAAGCGATAGGCTCTTCTTCACCAAAACCATAGGTATTCATTCGAGTTAAACTCACGCCTTGCTCTTCCAACAGCGCTTGAACTGAGTCGGCTCGTTTGTTTGATAACGCCATATTAAATTGTTTACTTCCACGGCTGTCAGTATGTCCAGCAATGAATATTTCTGATTCTGGCTTATCTTTTAATAATTGAGCAAGTTTTGATAATACCTCTTTACTTTCTATTTTTATTTCCGTACTACCTGAATCAAAACTTTTATCACCATTTAGCAAAAGAATAACTTCACCTTTAGATGTAGCAATACTGCCAACATCACTGGTGATAAATTGTTGTAGTTCACGATCATGATAGTTAATAAAGGTTGCTATCGTTGTTGTATCCTCAATAACTAAAGTCTTATTATTTGGCGCACTTTGACAGCCAACTAAAAAGCTTGTTGCTATGATTAATCCAAGTATCTGTTTTTTCATTAGTAAATATCCCTAGTCCAACGTAGAGTTAATTTAACAAACTTCTCTTACAGTTACCTGCTAAGTAAAAATCAAATCGAGACACTTCAAGATCATATGAAACTATGCTGTTACTCAGTATCAAATTTAAGATTGCCTTTTCTTATATACGAATAGGATACAGAATGAATACATCACACATAGTCCATAAAGCCCACTTATATTTGATTGTATACTTTGTAGCTCTGCACCCTGTTGGTTTAGTGTTAGGAACCCATTAATGGCAAACCCACTTGGTAATAGATGCATCACATCTGTTAATAGGGATGGAATTAATTCTGCTGGCCAAATAAACCCAGCACTAAAAATAATAGGCATTGAACTAAATAAGACGACTAATAGAATACTTTCAGGTGTGGGTAACAACCAAGCAAGCAACATTCCAAATAAAATAACTGAAGAGATAAATGGTATCAGTAAGATTAAAAGATCTAAGGGTGAAGAAAATCGACCTATATTATAAAAATCAAAAACATAACCAAAATAGAAACAGGCTAAGACTAATTCACTGCATAAGAAGATTGTGAATCTAGCGCTTAAATGAGCGATCGTATTTTCATTTACGCTCGTTGCTTTTTGTCTAACACCTACAGCCATTAATAGTGTTTGTTGTAAAATGAGAACAAATACAGCAGGCACTACATATTGTACATATCCCATATTATGATTAAATACAGGAACATAATTAGATTTAAAAGGTTGAAATGTATTAATTGCACTATTGATTGGAGTTCCATCAATAGTCATATGAGCAACTTTATACTCAGCAGCTACTGTCCCCCCAGCCTTCATTAACCCCTCGATAATAGTTCCATAAATTAAAAAATATGAAGCATCGCCAGCATAGGCTACAGTGGGTGCATGACCTAATTGCAGTTCTTTAGTAAAATTATCAGGGATCACCAAAAAGCCACTTACTGTATTATTTAGAAACTGTTGTTTAGCCTCTTTAACACTCTCAGCTTGTGCAACAACATTAACTTGTTGCGAGACATTTACCATTTGAATGAATTTTCGACTAAGAGCAGACTTATCCATATCCACCACGGTAATTTTTTGCTCTTCAGGACTCTGTTGCTGATAAGGCAATGGATATAAAAAAGCATAAAACAATACACCGCCGATCATTGCCATCACAATAGTAGGATTAGTAAAAATAGCTTTTGCTTCATCTTTTATTAACTTAAGAAATGACATACATTACTTCCTTAATCGAGCAATAAGCAATAGTAAAGGTAAGGTGAATAACATTAGAGCTGCCAGATTGGGCGCTGTTTGTCCAAGGCTATAACCATAATTAGTTTGTTCAATTTGAGAACGTACAAAATGGCTTGCTGGTAAAATAGAATGCCAAAACGTTGCTAGGCTATTCATGTCAGAAACAGGGAAAGTAACACCTAAAAAAGCAAAGCTTGGTGCAGTATATGCACCAGAGATACTCATCGCTTTTACTATATCATTAGTGGCATAACTGATAACTATACCTAAACTAATACATGCAGCTGTCATTGCGCTCATACTGAGTAAAAATGTAGAGAGTTGAGAATCAAAAGGGAAATTCAAAATACCGTATAAAAAATAAAATAGAACCACACCGAGTCCCATCCCAACCCAAAAATAAACACTCATAAATTGAATCATTTTTGTGGTTGTTTGTGAAGTAAACCATGCTTGTATATCATGACTCCCACTTCTTACCATCTCATTTTTCATAGCCCAAATCATGCCAACAATAATCGCCATTTGCCAAATAGCAGGTAAAATAGCAGAAACCAAAAATTGATTGTAATTGCTGCCAAGATTAAATAAAGGCGTTACTTGTACTTTTATTGGAACTGCAGAATTAATTGCCTGCGCCCAAGTTGTGTCTTTCGTTGTTAAGGTTTTTACCGTGGCTAATTTAGCTTGGATTGTCATATCAGTTTGCATTAATGCTGAATTGATCTGTTTCGCAATCAAAATAAATTGTGCGTTATAAAAACCTGAAACTTGAGGACTTCTCCCTAGTAGAACATCTCTTTCAAAGTGTGGTGGAATAATAACATAGCCGTAATTATCACCTTTTTTAAGCGCTTGATTAGCCATTTGGTTATTAGGTTGAACAGAACGAATTTTCAGTGTTGGAGTCGCATCATAGTCACGAATGATCATCCTAGATAAGCTAGATTGATCAAGATCCACCACATCGATCGGTAATTCTCGAACAACCGAAGCTGAAAATACCCACCAAATTAGTAAAGATAATATCAAAGGTAAACCGAAAGTAACGGAGATTAACCATGGATTTGAGTAATAAGAGCGCCAAAATTCTTTCATAAAATCAACTATAACCGATTGATGTAATACTAATTATCAAGTTTAACAATTGCACTCATTCCTACACGTAAATTAGGAATAGGATTTATAGGACGAGCTTCGATTTCAAATGTTTTCAAATCAAAACCTTGGCTGTTATCTGTCGCGCGCCACGTTGCGTAATCACCCATAACGGCAATATGAGTGATCTTAAACGGAATGGTTTGATCAAGCGCTGGTAAATACACATCAATTGATTGATCTTTCTTATATTCTTTTAATCTATCTTCTCTAACATGAAACACCGCCCATGCTTGGTTAATATCAATCACACTAACAACAGGGAAACCTTGAGGTGCAATTTCACCAGCATTAAGCATTACTTGAGATACCTCTCCGTTATACCAACTGTCAATTTTAGTATCTGCCACATAAGCTTCTACTTCAGCAACCGATCCCATGGCCATTTTTACTTTTTCATTAGCAGCACGTTTAGTTTCAGCCCGGGCTCCTTCTTTTGCCATTTGATACATTTGGAAAGCAGCACTTTCTGTATATTTAGCCGCTTGCCACTGCGTAAAGGTTTCATCCTTTTTTTGCTCAGCCACAACACCATCATGATATAAATTATTTACACGGGCATAGGTCTTTTCAAGTAATTGACTTGCTGCTTTTGCTTTCTTCCACTGATCTTTGGATGCCGCAATTTGTTGAGATCTTGCACCTTGCTCTGCTTCTTCTGCTAATGCGCTTGCTGCTGCTTCACCTGCTTTTGCTTGAGCAAGTTTAGCCTCTATTTCAGGGCTATAGAGAGAGAAAACCGCTTGTCCTTTTTCTATCATTTCCCCCTTCTTAACGAAAATATTTTCAATACGCCCAGGAACCTTAGAAGAGATATTATATTGCTCTGCTTCTATTTGCCCCTGCAATAATTCAGGTCGAGGTTGATATGCAGCCCAAAAGCTATAACCAACCCAACTGACTATCCCAATAACAGCACACGAACCTATAACCTTTTTTGCAGAACTCATTATATTACCCTTGTCTTGCTTGCAGTTGATAGTCAACAAACGTTTCAGTTTGATTACTTAATGCTAATAATTTCACTAATGAAAGTACATAGTTAAAAGAAGCCAATGAACGCTGTGTTTTAATACTAGCAAGATATAACTCAGCATCAACAACATCCAGTGACGTTGATAAGCCTTGCTTAAATGCTTTCTCTCGTAAAACTACGTTTTCTTTTGCTAACTCAATACTAGATGCTAAGCCATAATATTCATCTATCGCTTGAAGTGCTTCTCTGTATGTCTTCTCAACTAATAAAGAAAGATCTTGTCTGGCTTGTTTTTTTAAGTATTGAACTTGTTGTATAGCGCTATGTGCCGCTACAACTTTGTCAGATCGACCATGATTATCAAATAAAGGGACATTCACACCCACACCGACCATCCAATCTGGCGCAATTTCTGCGGATAAGCTATCACCTTCATATAAGCTATAATTACCGTATAAGTATACTTCTGGGTAATATCGCCCTTTTTCGGCTTTCACTAAGCTTTTTGCTTGTTCCTCTTTTGCATCTAACAACGCTAAGCCTGGATAGGTATCTAACGTACTATCAACAAACGAGGTAAGTTGAGGAAGTGATTTATTAATAAATAGCCTTGTCTCTGGTATGACAGTATCGTTGGATTGCAACATTCTTAATAAAGCTGCGTTGGCAATATCACGATCTTGCTCTGCTTTATGTAAATCTACTTTTGCTTTGTCGTAAGAAGCATCAGCTTGTAAACGCTCAACTTTTGCTATTTGCCCTTGCTCTTGTAACTTTAATGCATTATTTCTATGCTTAGCTAAGCCTTGCTCTACTTCTGAATACGTTTGAACAACCTCACTAGCTAATACAACACTAAAGTAATATTTGGCTAAATCTTCATAAGAGCCTTGTTGTTTCATTAACAGCTGATTTCGAGCTTCGTTTGCTTTTCCTTCAGCTGCATTTTCAGCTGCTGAAATTCGACCACCAGTAAAGATTGGCCATATAGCTTTAATTGAACTAGTAAAGATATCACGCTCGGTAAGTGTTGATGTGAGATTTGGCAAAGGAAATGGAAGAGGAGGAAGTGAAACATCTGTACTATTTAACAGTTGCTCACTTGAAACCGTCACGTCATCATCAAGATAAGTATAGTTGGCGCTTAATGAGATCGAAGGAAGGTGTAAATCTGAAGCTCCGGCAGCTAATGCTTCTTGGCGCTGTACATTCATACGTTCCGCAGCAATGCCGTTATGATTTTTAAGTACATTCTGCCATGCGTTATCAAAATCGACTGATTGAGCGCAAACAGAGACAGAAAGTAATGTAGATAATAAAATTGATATACGTGTTATTTTAAGCATAACCCCTCCAATCAGTAGAGTATAAACTCTAAACGGTTTTGGATGCAAAAAAAAAGCCTACCGAGCAATATCGATAAGCTTTTTAGACAGTAACAGTGACTACTTAGTCATACGGATCAGAGAGAGGCCAATTAGCCACTCAAGATCTTTACGGCTTTCTTCACCATATAGGTCTTCAATCATGCCATATAAACGCTCAATACCATTGCGCGCAAATTCATGTGCATTTGCAGAAGTCACAATGTGGTGGAACAATAAACGTAAAATAGCGCGGAATTGTTCATCTTCTAGAGAAGAAATCCAACTATCTATAAATGCTTGCTTATCACCTTGCATTTCAAGACGTTCAGCGAAAAGACGGAAGATACGACCATCTAATGCTGCAGTAAAATCTGTCTTTTTTGGAAAGTGGTGACTAATACCGGTTCTTGATACACCAGTCTGTTGACTTAGTGTTGTATATGACATTTTGTCATAGCCTAAGCGTAATAGTTGATCAATAACCGCATCCATGATCTTCTGGATGGTGATTTCAGTATCTTCTTTACTTCTTTTTGGCATAATAAAACTCTTCTATTTAGTAATTAGTCCATTAAATATTTATCTTAGTAAATCCACTAAAAACATTTATAGCTGATTTGTAAGATTTAAATCCATTTATGTAATTATTTTTATAAAATGCAACACGATAAATTAAATATAGCAGCCTGTTAATTAAAAGTCACCCTCAAGCATGAGAAATCAAACGGTTAATCAAACACAGTCCGCTGTTTATCTATGCAGTTTGCTAGCTTGTTAACACATTCTCCTTTATACGGTACGGAATTACAATACAGCAGACCCAATTCTTACAAAGATTTGTCATTAGAGCTCATTTTTTGAGAGACTGGTCCCAGGTAACGATACTGTAACTAAAAAGAAGTGAAAATGTTGCTTTACCTATAGTAAAAAAAGATATAGAAAAATAGTAGAGTTATTAACTAATCCTCTTTAAGATAAACGAACTACTAATTATTAAGGATATATCAATGAGTTCTGAAGTTGAGCAAAATGTACCGTGTGATGCGTGTGGTTGTAGTGCAGAAATGGGGTTTATTATAAAAGAAGGTGATGATGTTGCAGAAGTAAGCATTTTTGCTGATAATAAAGCGCAACTAGAGACTGAATTCACAAATTACTTAGCGTTAGCTAAAGAAGTATGTGACAGCGTTGAGCATAGCACAAAGATATCTGAAGATGAAAAAGAGCTACACGCTCACTTAAAGTTCTCTTGCAGTGCTGAAAAGCTAATTTATGAATTAAAAACACGTTCGCTAAGACGATAACGATTTTAATAACTAGATATAAAAAAGGCTTTCGTCAATGAAAGCCTTTTTAATATTTATTAAGTCGATATGTATTAGTTTACTTGAATATTTGTAGCTTGAGGGCCTTTCTGCCCTTGTTCAACATCAAAAGTGACTGTTTGGCCTTCTTTTAACGTTTTGAAACCTTCTGATTGAATCGCACTGAAATGAGCAAATACATCAGGGCCATTTTCTTGAGTGATAAAACCGAAACCTTTATCTTCGTTAAACCATTTTACAGTACCAGTTGTTTTAGACATTACACACCCTTAAGATTTATAATTTAAGTTATTTGCGAAGTTTTTATCGCTGCGGTATCAGTACCGAATTTCACTATATCAAATGTATTTTTATAATTAAAACGTAAAAATAGGACTTATATCACTGATCTGAAATTAAACTTATTTTGGATTTTGTCGATAACTTAATAGAGTTTCTCAACCTAAGTAAACCTATGCCTAAATTAAATATTGTAATAGCTATCGCGATGCTCTCAACTCTTATTTCATCGCCTTCACTAGCTGAAAAACTAAATAAACATCGCCTTATTAATCATATTGATAGCTATGGAAATATCAGTTTAAGAAACACAAATTATACTGAACTACCAGATAATCTAGAGCTTAAGGGCAATGTAGATCTTGCTAATAGTAAAATTAAGAAACTACCTAAAGGACTTGTTGTTGATGGTGACTTAAATTTAGCAAATACTATTATTAAGAAAGTTCCAAAGGGTACGAAAGTAAAAGGTTACTTAAACCTAGCTGGAATGACTCAATTGAAACGATATACTCGTGGTATAAAAGTTGCTGGTTTTATCAATTTTGCAGGTTCTGGTTTAACTGAATTACCTCAACGATTAACGGTGAATGGAGATCTAAGTGTCATACGAACCCCTCTAAGCACTCTACCACCTCAGTTAGTTGTTAAAGGTAATTTGTATCTTGGTTACTCTAAAGTCACAAAATTACCTGATGATCTCGTTGTTAATGGAAATATTTACCTTGGAGGTCAAGCTATTACTGAGTTTCCTGAAACGATAAATGTAGGTGGTTATATTTTCAAGTAAGATTATCCAAAGACCAATAGTAAAGAATTTTATATTAGGATTTAACATGTTAGACAATCTGCATCAAATGGTAATTTTTGCAACAGTGGCAAACGAACTAAACTTCACACGTGCGGCTGAAAAACTGGGGATTTCAAAATCACACGTATCTAAACAAATAAAAGCATTAGAAACACGCTTAGACTGTCAATTAGTTCAGCGCAATAATCGTTCGGTTTCTATTACTGAACTAGGCCAACATTATGCAGAATACAGCCAGAAGTTGATTGATATTGCTTATGAAGCAGATGCCCTACTTGACGCCCACCACGGTCGTATTTCAGGAGTGTTTAAAGTGGGTATCGCACAATCTTTTGGTAATAGCCATATTATTCATGCGTTAGCTGAATTTCAGGAACAATTTCCAGAGGTTGAATTAGAAGTTAGCCTGTTTGACCATAGACCTAAGTTACTTGAAGATGGGTTAGATTGTTGGATTGCTATTCATGACGACATCCCTGAAGGTATGGTAGCAAGAAAAATCGCTGATTGTCGTTTTATTGTCGCCGCAGCGCCCAGTTATATCAAACTAAATGGTTTACCCTCACGCCCTGCTGAATTAGCACAGCATAAGTGTATTACTTATCACAGTAATGAACGTAAATTTAATGAATGGGAATTTACTAAAGATAATATTCATCAAGTGGTTAAAGTTCAAAGTAATTTTAAGATAGATAATGCATCTGCAATATTAGATGCAACCAAAGCTGGTGCAGGCATTGCTTACCTAGCAAGTTATCTACTTGAAGATGAGTTTGAAAATGGCAGTTTAGTTCAACTTTTAACTGAATGGAAAGCAGATATGGAACTCCCGATTTATGCGGTTTATCCTAGACGCCAGCACTTACCACCTAAAGTTCGTACCTTTATTGACTTTTTATCCCAACAAGTTGGTAATCCACCTCATTGGGATAAAAAACTTTTTAATTAGTTCTAATTTCAGTACTAATTTGCGTTCTTCACAGGGTTTGCATAGAGCGCTCGCAAAAATGATTGCTCTTCGGGGGATAGGAGTGACAATTTCTCCGCTAAGTCACGCTTAGCCTCTGGAGTCACTTCTTTTGATTCAATACCTGCTGCTGCATAATTTATTGGGAATAAATGATAATTTTGATGAATCTGCTTATCCATTTCTTCAGCTAGTTCATCAGCCGTTTCTGGTGAAGAAGTAACAATGTCACCAAAATGAATGTGGATACGCTTTTTGTCACCAATAATTCCTTTAATGATACTATCAATATCTTCAAACTCCCCTTTTTCATATGAGCCTAGAGTTGCAATCGCATTTAACTCTTTTGCTTTTTGAATATCTAAAGGATCATTTTCATAAGAAATAGACACCGGTACAATATTTAAGCTGTTCATGTAATCAGCAAAACTTTCTTTACGTTTACGTCCTTCAACATGAAACATTTTTAAGATAGCAGGATCTGTGAAATCATTACCGTCTTTTGCTCGCCCTTCTTTTTGAGCAATCCAAATAGAGTTCTTGGTTTCTAATGAGTGTTTAATATAAGAGGATAATAACCCCAAAGCTTTAAGCATTTGGCGAGGAGCTTTCACTGAGCGTTTTACAATAAAGCTCTTGTTTAGCTTCATTAATTCTGTGCTACTTGGTTTTTTCAATAAGTTGTCACCAATAGCGATTCTCACCGTTTGCATATTATTGTTGTATAAAACCCAATTCATTAAAGCAGGGTCCATCGCTATATCACGGTGATTTGATACAAACAAATATGCTTGTTGAGGATCGAGTTTATCCACCCCTGTGTAAGTAACACCATCAGTCGTTTTTTTTACAGTTTTATTCAAATAGGTAACAACATTTAACTGGACATCTTCTACTGTTGTAATTTTTGATAGAGAGCGACGTAACTTGAATCTAAGTAATGGTGCTAGAAACCAAAATAAAAACTTAGAAGCAGATGGAAACTTATAATGCAGAATAGCGGTAATGAATTCATCATCAGAAATTAAACGTTCAATTGCATCTGGAACTTCGTCATCATTGTACGGGCGAATTTCTTGATAGATATCTTGTGTGGTCATTTTTAGACTTCTGGTTACCAAAAAGGAATAAGTCCGTATTCTACTTGATTTTATTGCTCTTGTACGTGATCAATTACAGAGGTCATACCATTAATGATGTAATATCGTGAATATGATTGAGAATGCGTTGATTTTTTAACTAGAACCAGTAAAGTTACGAACTCAAATTTAGAGGTTACTATGAAAAACGCAATTACTTTCCAGTCAGAGACACACTCGCATCTTTTCTATACTGCGCGTAAAAAGAAAAACCATTTTGAATTAATTTCTGTTCAAACAGGTGCTGTATTAATACGTCTAGGAAAATGGGAGCATTTATTATTACCTGGTGAATTGTTTTGGCTCCCTTTTGATTCATTAACCTCTATGACTGTTGTACCGAACTCAATCGTATCAAGCGTTAGATTTTCTATCCGAACTAGAGAAGCGTTACTTCTACAAGGTGGGTATGTCAATACAAGCCCTTTTCTTACTGCCGCTTTAGATAAATTACAGTCAGAAACAATGTCTGAATTGGCTGAACAACGTTTATTGTTAGTGATCCAAGACGAATTATTAGAGGCTTCTGTTCATACTGAGTTATCAACAGAATCAAAAAATATTAATGCTTATTTGTCATCTCTTACTGAAAACCAAGACTCTCGTCGTTATGACGTTTCTCCAGATATGATGATGGCATTAAAAGTTAGAGAAGCAGATAAGATGCGAAAATCAGGCGCAAAAAATGAACTTATCGCAAAAAGATACTTTTCAGGTAATGTCGAATTATTAGAGCAAGCATGTTCTTTATTAGCTTAATTTTTACTTAATTTATTATCTATCGTTGGTTGAATATTATTGAAATGGAATTTCAAACTGCATAAATAGTTGATCATTCGCACGTTCATGCCAACGATAATCAATACGGAAACGTGTTTTTTTGCCTTTCTCCTCACCACCAAATGCTAAGCTTAGCTGTAAACCATGACTCTCTAACCAATCGCCATATGAGTCAAATTCTTCCACTTTTTTATCATAGAACTCTTCTGGCTGCCAAACTGTAAATCCAACTGCACTATCACTTAAATACCCTGTAAGTAATGGATCATCTCCTGTGCTATAAGCCCATTTATCCCAAAAGCTTTCTTCAAATACTTCATCTTCAATCTTTTCAGTTATTTGAGTCAGTTGATTTATAAACTGGTTTACTTCAAAAAGGGGAACCAGACACGTTGAGTCTTGTGAGTAAATTTCACGGGAGTAACTATCATAGCTTTCTTGCAAACACGTCGATCTATCCTCTGCATTCACATGCAATGGTATAGCGATTATAATCCCCAATAGACTGACGTGTGTTTTCATTCTTAATACTCGTACAAGTTGTGCGTGTTGATGTAGTTTATCACGCTTTTGGTTGTTAAGTGAGCAATACTCTCACCCTTACTTATTGCATCTCTAATCATTGTACTTCGAACTGGCACGGTTTCCGGACAAGCCATTACACTCCATCGTTGTACAATTTCATCTGACTTATAAAACTTACCAAATTGCATTAAGTTATCAGGCCCAATGATAAAAGTAATATCGGCCCCTTTTTCTAATTCTTGAAGAGAACTTAATAAAAAATGTGTCGTAACGCTACTCTCAGGTATATAAATGTCTTGTTCAAGCATCGACAGCTCGACATTATTCATATTTAGATCGTTAATGAATGCAGCTATCATTTCTAATCGAGTATTATAAGGTAGCATACTCTTTCCCCAAGCATGAGATATGCTAGGAACTAACAATATCTTATCAAAATGCCCCAAACGCTCGATGACACTTTTATGCCCTAATGAAGGAGGATTAAAAGCACTACCAAAAACAGCGATATTCATTATTACCTTCCACTTTTTACTAAGAATAAAGACTAACTCAGCATAAGTGAATTTTTTGTCGATAGCTATCCCGTATTACTATTCACTGTCATTAATTGGTTAAATTCAGTATGATTATTCCAACTAATTGTTAACTGTCTCCATAGAGTAAAGGAATGAGAATGCAACAGCAGATTGTTGAAGAAATGAAAGTAAAGGCCACAATTGATCCGGCTCAAGAAATACAACAACGTGTCGAGTTTATTAAATCTAAACTTACTCAATCTCATTGTACATCTTTGATCCTAGGTATCAGTGGTGGTGTAGATTCAACAACATGTGGACGTCTTGCACAGATTGCAGTTAATGAATTAAATCAAGAACTTGATTCTGACCAATATCAATTCATTGCCGTTAGACTTCCTTATGGTATTCAGCAAGATGAAGATGAAGCCCAACTCGCTCTCTCTTTTATAAAACCAAGTCACTCCATTAGTATCAATATCAAAGATGGTGTAGATGGATTGCACTCTGCTAATCATTTTGCCTTGGAGCAAACGGGTTTACTTCCAACAGACAAATCTAAAGTAGACTTCGTGAAAGGCAATGTGAAAGCCCGTGCACGTATGATTGTACAATATGAGGTTGCAGGTTATGTCGGAGGACTTGTACTAGGAACAGATCACTCAGCAGAAAATATTACAGGTTTCTACACAAAGTTTGGCGATGGTGCTTGTGATTTAGCACCACTCTTTGGTTTAAATAAACGTCAAGTTAGAGAGATTGCGGCGATTCTTGGGGCTCCTGATCAGCTAGTCAAAAAAGTTCCGACTGCTGATTTAGAAGAGTTAGATCCTCAAAAAGCAGACGAGGATGCTCTAACAGTCACTTACGATCAAATTGATGATTTCTTAGAAGGTAAGAAAATTGATGCTGAAGCAGAAGCTCGATTAATTAAAATCTATCAACTATCTCAGCATAAACGCTTACCAATACCAACAATTTACGATTGATTCTCAAGGCGTGGTAAATTCATAGTTTGATTGACCAAAGCTTCTTTAGAGGCTTTGGTCATTTGTTTTATGCGATATTCATATTTTAAAGCTAATGATTTCGACTCTACAGAGCATGACCAAACTAAAGACAATGGCCCTTTTCCTCTTAAGTACTTTGCACCTTTTCCGTTCTTATGCATTTGAAGTCGATGTTCGAGATCATTAGTAATACCGCAATATAAACTGTTTAACCGTGTCCTTATGAGATATATATGCCATTCTGTATTTGATTCATTCATTTTCTTAAGAAAGAACTTCGGTGATCAAAGCTTTTAGTTCTTTTACTTCAGTGCGTAATTCAAAAACTTCTTTTTCTAACTCATCAATACGGATATTAATTATTTTTGGGTTTATATCATTGTTATTTGATGGCAGTGGAGGTGTGATCGCATTATTAAGCTCAGAACAAGATAACTCTCCGCAAAATAAGTGTCCGTATCGTGCTTCACGCTTGCCTGGCTCTTTAATAAGTTTACGTACTTTTGGGTTTCCTTCATCTTCTGCAAGCTTATTCAAAACACTTTCAACTTGAGCTACATTTTCAAATTCACATAAACGTTGGGTTCGAGTGCGGAGTTCTCCAGGAGTTTGAGGGCCACGTAAGAATAAAATACATAAAACTGCAATTTCTTGTTTAGATAATTTAAGACTACCAAATTCTGTATTACAAAAACGATGCTGATATTTTGCGACTCGTGCATTACCTCGAGTCTCATCAGTAACAATATGCTCTTGGATAAGTGTATTCAACGTATCTAATACCTGTGAATCACTAAACGATACGACAGGCTCTCGATTACTTTTTTGATTACATGCTGTAGTTAATGCATTTAACGTTAGTGGGTAATATTCAGGTGTCGTGATCTCTTTCTCTATCAGACAGCCAATTACGCGGATCTCTTCTTGGTTAAATATTCTCATTATTTATCAATCCTTTCTTTTCTCAAAGTTCCCATACGATAAAAAATGTGAACTCTGTTACTAAATACAGCTGTTAACCATATAATTAATGGTCATCCCCTATTCTATCCATGATAGTATTCTTTCGTTAGTTTAATATCAATTGGAGAAATATACATGGGACTTTTTAGTAGTCGCTCTACTACCGCATCTTTATCTATTATTGCAAAAGGGTGCCGTGTTACTGGAAACATTGAGTCAGATCAAAGCATTCAAATTGATGGCTTTGTTCATGGGAACATTTCTACCGATGCTGAAGTTATTATTACCCCAACAGGTCGAGTGCAAGGTGACATTAAGGCTGGATTGGTATTAATTAACGGCTTAGTTGAAGGAACCTGTCAAGGTAATGAAGTAAACATTCAACCTAAAGGTAAGTTCAAAGGAGCGATGCAAACACAACAGCTAACCATTGAAAAAGGTGGCTTACTTATCGGTGAAAACCGTGAAGTTGTTGAAGTAGAAAAAGTTACGAAGATTTCTTCAACCGAAACAGTATCAAAAGAAGAAGATAAAGCAGCTTCTTAATCGATTAAATTTATTTTTTTAGCACTGTATTGATCTTGTTATTGTTTTCATTGCTATATTTGTGATTTAATCAAGAAAGTGACTATTAAATATTATAGGAAATAAAAATGAACAACGTTTTTGAAATCATCAACCAAGCACGCCGTAAAAATAAACTTAAACGTGAGCTACAAGATAACCAAAAGAAAATTCGTGATAACCAAAAGCGTGTAATTCTACTAGAAAACATGTTGGATTATATTCACCCTTCTATGTCGACGAGCGAAATCATTGCTATCGTAGAGAATATGAAAGCCGATTATGAAGACCGTGTTGATGACCACATCATCACCAGTGCTGAAATTTCAAAATCACGTCGTGATATCAGCCGTAAGATCCGTGAGTTAACTGAAGCTGACAAAAAAGCGAATAAATAATATTAAATATAATGAAAAATGGAGGCCTATTCGCCTCCATTTTTTTATCCTACTTTTCAATTTTATATATTTGCTAGCTCAGCTAATGCCTCAGAAGTCACATCCTCAACAGCTAAAAACATAGACTTAATTTCCCCTGTTGTACTTCTCATGGGGTTTAACGTGACATTTTGGTACATAAATTCACTTTGTTGAGTTATTGGTCGAACATTACGACAACGAAATAGATAAGGCCTTTGTCGCCAGATAACAAAACTGCGTGTTCCTAAATCAAACACTGGTTTAGATTTTGCTTTAAACCATGCCCCATCGATCTCAGGAAAAACATCAAATAATGATTTCCCCATCACATCATGCGATTGCTTTCCACTATGGTGAGTCATGAACCCATTCCAAAGATGAATATTAAAGTCTTTATCGAGAACAATCAGGCCAACATCAACATTTTGCACCATGTCGACCATCCAATGAAACTGTTCAAACTCCGCAGGGATCCCATTCATCATTCATCATCCAGTAAATAAGCAAGTTTATTATCTAAAATTGGCAGTGATTCATCAACAATCATTAGGAGCATGTCGCACTTTATCTCAGTGCCATCGATGTTGTAGCTAACTTCAAACGCCATTAATCGATTAAACGAACCTTTTGTTGATTCAACCACACTATCAACAGAAATATGCTGACCAAGTAAAACTGGTGCACTTTGGAAGAAACGCACTTCAGCTTGCTCTCCAATACCTTTTAAAAATGCACCAACCAAAATATTGGAAACATCCATAAGCAATTCTAATTCTAAGCTGCTGTTATCTGATTCTGGATAATCCATTAACTTAATGAGATCAGTAACACTAGAATCACTTAATAATACTAATGCTTCACCTGCAATACCCTCACCACTAAAGCCTTGGCAAACTCCTGACATGTCCTGATTACTTGCTAAATGACGCAGTGTCATTTGTAATTCACTCATTTCAAATAAATTCACATTTGGTAAGGGCATATGAACAAAAACATCAAAATGTCGAGCTAATGAGTCAGCAGCACGGCCAATTGCAACATTGGCAACTTCTAGATAAATATCACGACGTCTAAGTTGGATTGGTGTTATTGGTTGTGGGGAGTAAACAGCCTGTCGCTCTGGTTGTATACCAATAGAATCAAGTGTAGATACTAATGTCGGTTTATCTACTGGTTTTTTTATAAAGGATTTTGCACCCAGATCCGCCACTCGTTGTTGTGCTTTTGGTTGAATATCACCAGAAACTACCACCACTTGTGTTGGAATACCACGACGTTTCATTTCCTCCAACGTGCCGTAACCATCCAGCTCAGGCATTGTCAGATCAAGGAACAATAAATCATATGTGTTAGCTTCTAGTTTCTCAATTGCATCCCAACCATGTTGAGCAAACTCAATAGTTGCACCCCATGAAGAAGGTATCACACGAGCTAATTGTTTTCGAGCTAATGCAGAGTCATCGCAAATTAAGATGGATATTGCCATCTGGAGTACCTTTTTAAATAAAACTAACTTTAGTATAACAAGGAATTAGCTCTATGAATACAGTATGGCATATACAAAAAAGGAACCCGAAGGTCCCTACTTATCTATCTAATTGATTTTATTGTATTATGTCTTCTTAAGTAATGGCGCTGATATTTTTGCATCTTTTAATTTGAACCAAAGATAAGTAGCAACAATAGAGAAAAATAAATATGAAACCGAGAAGATAAATGGAGAGGTGATTAGCTCAGACTGCATACCTAAAACAACACCGAAAATCGTCACAGCCATTTTAGCAAATAAACCTAATAGAAGAAGTAACAATGCTAATTGTGGGTATCGAGTTGTTCTAAAAGCAAACCAATGGCAGCACCCGACTGCTAACGTAGCAATACTTAGTCCTAAAATAAAAGAATGTAAATGCTCAGCAGACGCAACGCCACCTAATGTAGAGACTAAAAAAATAAATAGTAATTTCATAACATACCTCGAAGAAAAATTGAGAGCATCCGTTCATTTTTGGAATCTTTGTTTTCGTTATATTCTATCGCTTTTTATTTTGAATTCAACTATGTAAAAAAACCAACTTGTAACTATAATGTTACAAACTAAAAGGGCTATTTATAATTTTAGGGAGCAAAGCTTATACAAAGGCAAACGGTCTTATATTTAAAACACAAAATGTAACAAGACAGTTAAAATTGGTGTTTTGTTTTCAATGTAAAAAATTTTGTAAAAGATCATTTCTTTGATATAGGTATAAAAAAAGCACTCAGTATTGAATGCTTAAAGTGAATATGGCTTGTTATTTATATCTATTAAGCCTGTGTACTAGATACGTAATTATCCAATTCTGTAACCTTTACTATCGTGATATATTGTCCATCAAGATAAAAAGCTACACTGTCCTCTATTTTCTCGCCACGTAAAACTTGTTGAGTTCCGTCCAATAAAGAGATATGCATTTCTAATGTATTTTCATCAAGTTGCTTAACTGAAGTGCTTTTAATATTATTATTCACTTGAAGAGGGGCGATTGGTGCTTTTGTCATTGATGAATCAATTTTATCATTAACCTTAAATACAGCACTACCAACATCTTTATCTACTAATGCTGGGCTCTTACCTGTAATGATATTTTTACCAGTCCAAAATTCAATGGAATTAAAGATAAATAAGTCAGCTGCTGCGGTAATACCATAAACAGGAGCAAGTAAAATATATAATCCGGCACGGCCATAGCGATTATCTACTGCTTTTAAATTACCAAAAGTAACCAGTTGAGTAACTCCCATCTGACCCATGCAGCCAGTCAATGTAGTGATACCTAACGCAACTGCCACTGCAATTTTGATTTTTTTAACGTTCATAATGTTCTCATTGTTTTGTTTATATTTTAACGCCGCGAATAATATCAACCAATTTTTTTTAAAAATAGACTGTAGATCATGATTTTACAGAAACCTGACAGAAAAACGTCATAATTAGTCATTTTTATGACCATGACAAATATGTAATGTTAGATTGAAAAAATGTGGTGTAATTTTCATACAAGCTATTCCAAAACATATAAAGTGCTGATAAAATCCGCGCAGATTAACGTGACCTCTGTCATGTTTCTTTAAAACAATCAAAAAATACATACATTAAATTGTAATAAACTTTCAACTCACTGAGATTGCGATGAAAAATATCGATAAAGCAATGCGTATCCTGCTTGCAGGCTTTTGTATTAACCTATGTCTAGGAATTCTTTACGCATGGAGCGTATTCAACAAAGCTCTTGTTACTGATATGGGCTGGACGGCGTCACAAGCCTCTCAACCTTATGCAACTGCAACAATCACTTTTTCTATCTGTCTTTTAGTTGCAGGTATCCTTCAAGATCGCATGGGGCCACGTCTAATTCTTATTTTTGGCACGATTTTAGTTGGTCTTGGCATGATCGCATCAAGCTTTGCTGATACTGTATTAATGCTAAACCTAACCTTTGGTGTTATGACAGGTGCTGGTATTGGCTTTGGTTATGCGTGTCTTGCTCCTTCAGCGATGAAGTGGTTCCACCCTTCTAAGAAAGGTATGGTTAACGGCTTAATTGCTGCAGGCTTTGGTCTTGCTGCTATTTACCTAGCGCCTGTTACTTCAGCGCTAATCTCTATGTATGGTATCCAAACAAGCTTTTTAGTACTTGGTGTCGCTATTCTTATCATAGCGGTTCCACTAGCGACTACAATTACTAACCCACCAGAAGGCTACACTCCAGAATTACCAAAAGTAAAAGCAGGTAAAGCGCCTATTTCTACTCGCCAGCCACTTGATCTTAATTGGAAGGCAATGCTTAAAACGCCACAATTCTACTCGTTATGGATTATGTACGCATTTGCTGCTTCTGCAGGTCTTATGATCATTGGTAACATTACAACAATCGCAAGCATGCAGGCTAACTTACCAAATGCAGTTTACCTAGCGTCTATCCTTGCTGTATTCAATTCAGGCGGCCGTGTAGCTGCTGGTATGCTTTCAGACAAAATTGGTGGCGTTAAGACTCTACTGATTGCTTTTGTTCTACAAGCTGCAAACATGGCATTGTTCGGTACATTTGATAACGAAGTTATGCTTATCGTTGGTACAGCTATTGCGGCTGTAGGCTACGGCACGTTACTTGCCGTATTCCCATCATTAACTGCTGAATTTTACGGTCTGAAAAACTACGGTACTAACTATGGTGTTCTTTATACATCATGGGGTATTGGTGGTGCTATCGGTGCTGCTGTTGTTGGTTACTCAATGACACAAGGTGGCGATTACGCTCTTGCATACACTATTTCAGCAGTTATGGTTGGTGTTGCAATTGTACTTGCTCTGATTACTAAGCCTATTTCTGAAGAAAAAGCACAACAACTGGCCCCTGCTAGTGCTTAACTTTTCTTAATGAAATCAAGCCCGCTTGCCATATGGTGAGCGGGCTTTTTTGTGTTTTATACTATTTATTATTACAATAAAGCTATTATTTAATGTTATGGATATGTTTATGCTTTCTAAACGCTCATTACTTATCTTTATTTCCGTTATGTTTTCTGGCTGTGCAACTTATGCTACTTATAACTATGATCAATTATTCGGAAAGCAAAATGTCCAGCAAAGAATTTATGAGTATCGCTCTCCTGAAAGCTTAAATTATTTAACAGATATAAAACCTCTCATTGATCAACGCTGCGTTGTTTGTCATGCATGTTATGATGCGCCTTGCCAATTAAAAATGTCGTCGGCTGAAGGAATAGATCGTGGTGCTCACAAATCTCCTATATATCAAGGGACTAGACTAATTGCAGCTAATCCTACCCGCCTATTTGAAGATGCTCAAACAACTCAAGAGTGGCGTGATGTTAATTTCTCCCCTATTTTAAATGAAAGAGAACAAACAAAGATTGCCAATACTGAAGCGAGTGTAATGGCTCGTATGCTTAACTTAAAACAAGATAATCCACTAGCAAATGAACAACAGCTAAGTGGCTTTGATTTCTCGATAGATCGAGAACAACAATGCCCTACAATTGAAGAGATGTCTGACTATGAATCACAGTACCCAAGCTGGGGGATGCCTTATGGAATGCCTCAGCTAAATCAATCAGAGCATGATTTACTTATTTCTTGGCTTGAGCAAGGTGGTAAAATGAGTGATATCTCCCCACTGTCTCAGTATGAGATAGATCAGATAACTTTATGGGAAGATTTCTTTAATGGGAATTCATTAAAACAACAATTAACTAGTCGGTATCTTTTTGAGCATTTGTTCTTAAATAATATATATTTCTCAACTGACCCAAATACATTACGATTCTTTAAACTCGTTCGTTCTGCGACACCTCCTGGTGATGATATCGAGCTGATCGCAACACGCCGGCCTTATGATGACCCAAAAGTTAAACGCGTATATTATCGCCTAACCCCTGTTCGCAGTACAATTGTAGATAAGACTCATATGCCTTATCTACTTGATCAATCTCGTTTTGAAAAATGGGATAAGTGGTTTGTTAAGGCTGGTTACAACGTCACTAATTTACCTAGCTACTCTACCGATGTTGCAGCTAATCCTTTAACTACTTTTGTGGATTTACCTGTTAATTCACGCTACAACTATTTGTTGGATGAAGCTCAAGATACGATTCAAGGGTTTATTAAAGGCCCCGTTTGCCGTGGTCAGTTAGCCTTAAATGTAATAAATGACCATTTTTGGATATTCTTTGTTGATCCAGATAAAATTGATAATCCTGATGTTGTTAAGTTTTATAGAGAACAAAAAAATAACCTTGCACTTCCTGCTGAGTTAGACAGTACAACGGTACCTATTACTAGTTGGTTACAATACTCTCGAAATCAAGCTAGATACTTAGAAGCAAAAAATATATATTTAAATCAAACATTTAATAATGGACAACACTTAACTTTAGATTTGATTTGGAATGGTAATAACAATAATAATAATGCTGCATTAACTATTTATCGTCATTTTGATAGTGCTTCTGTTATTAAGGGACTTAATGGTCCAATACCAAAAACCGCTTGGGTTATTGATTATGCATTACTTGAACGTATTCATTATCTTCTTGTTGCAGGATTTGATGTTTATGGGAATTTTGGTCATCAACTAATGACGCGTATGTATATGGACTTTCTGCGACTTGAAGGTGAAAGCAATTTTCTAACTTTATTACCAAAACAAGTTCGTCAAACTGAGTTTCAAAGTTGGTACCAAGATCCATCGCCACAATTAAGTGAATTTTTACAAAGAGATATACAACCTTTTGAGCAACCAACCAAAATAAATTATCATTCAAATAATCCAAAAAATGAGCTTTTTACTTTTTTGAAGCAACACATTGGCTCTAATTTAGCAATAAGTTACAATGTAACCAATTCGAAATTAAGTTCACTATCACATAATATATTAGCGGAGATTGACCGTATTCAAGGCTCAGGATTACAGCACCAGCCTCAGATCATGACACTGAAAGTAGTTGCTGACTCTGATAAACGCAGTGAATTTTTCACTATCCTTAATACCAGTGCACATAAGAATATTTCATCGTTATTTAATGAAGAAAGCAATCGGATCCCAAAATCAGACCGTTTGTCTATTCTCTATGGCGTTGTCGGCAGCTACCCTGCTGCTTTTTTGGAGGTTAAGGAATCTGAACTCCACATTTTTGTTAACCAACTAAGTAAAATTAACTCTGAAGATGAATATATACAGTTACTAGATAAATTTGCAGTAAGACGTAGCTCTGATCGATTTTGGGCTTATAGTGATGAGTTATCTCAGTGGTATAAGAGTCATAACCCTATTGAAGCTGGTCTTTTAGATTACAACCGATTTGAAAATCGTTAATCGCCATTATTGATTAAAGGCAGTATTATTCGCTTATGACTGGCTTTTAAAAAGGATATTTTATTTGTTAAAACAATTATTAGAGCAAACATTGAATGCCTTTGGTGAAGATTATAAGGCCTTTTCTAAACATCATTATCCTACGATTCATAACCGTGGGCTATCTCTTGAACATCTTAGTTCTGCATTTCTTCGACGCCTTTTATCGATAAGTAAAGAGTTTACACAAGATACCACCGCTATACTGTTCTCTAATGATGTTGCACATCAACCAAGTGTCTATTTATTCACGTTTAATAATGAAAAAGTATGGTGTATCTTCCCACCTTTTTTGAATGCAAAAACAGAAGCAAAATCTCAGATATATTTTGGTATTGAAGCACTAATAGCCACTAATCAGGCTAAACCTAATGATCACTTTATAATTTTATGTGATCATTGGTTTGATAGAACAAAAAGCAGTAAAGCTCTTTATTATTGGTGGACAGGTCACCAACCTCTTCTAATAAATGATTATTTAATTCAAGGAATACACCCTTTAAAAACACCAGAACTGTTATCTGATGTATTAAAAGTACAGTATGAGATGGAACCTATTACGTTATCAATCACCCATCCAATTGAATCAAAACAACATCAATCTTTACTTAAATATTTTTTATGCTTTGCATTACTTCAATACAAAGCACAGCCCTCTTTTCCAAGCTAGCCTAATGAGTCATTTCCATCTTTAGCAATATGCTCTAATTTAATGACTCCTTTACACCCTAGATTTTCAATTTGAGTTTTATGTAATTGCGTATTTAAATAAAATCCATATTGATAATGTACTTCTCCATTTTCTGATGCCACTTCTTTACGATAAACAATATCACCTAACATTGCAGGAAAAGAGCGAATTCTTAACTCACAGCTACCTTCTAGTAGTTTTCTTTCGCTAGTAAAACCAAATCCCTTTTTAGAGACATCAACAAGTTTCACACTCACAAAAGGCATGAGTCGATGAGCCCAGAAAACTTTTGCGTTAACCGATTTTTTACATTCAAATCTAGGCCAACGACGTTTCATTAAAAAATCCACATATCACCTTAACGAAGTCTTTATAGTTCTATTCTCAACAAAAAAAGCAGATAATTCAATAAAATTATCTGCTTTTTTATAATGGAATGACAAACGGTAATATGGGTTACCTAAAGTTTACTAAATCAATATACAACTCATATGTAATTAAAATAAAACATTTATACAAATTATTCACATTGTTCTTTTTTTGCATTAGTTTGTGGTAAATACCATTCAGCTAACTTAAATTGCAGATCATTTGCAGCTTCGATTGATGTTTTTTGCTTCATCATTACACTGTATGTTTGATTCCAAACTTCATCTTCTAAATTATGTTTTGGCGAAGATAAATTCTGTGCCGTACTTCGTATTGTAGAGTCACACTCAGTTCGCCATGACATCATAGTCGCTGCAGTTGGATCGCTCACTTCAATAAAATGATTCGAAAGTGAAAAGAAACCTGGTAGTGAGTTAGTTAGTCGCTCTGCAAACTCAGCAGTCGTCATCCAATTAAGCAATGTCATAGCCGCTTCTTTATTTTTCGAGTGAGTATTAACACCTATACCTATATCAGTATGATCACTGATATAACACTCATCCCCTTTACGCGCTACTGGTGGCTTAAATGCCCCTAGTTCGATTTCATTTCTAAAGGTCGGGATCCCCCAAGAACCTGCAGGATAAACTGCTACTTTACCTGATTTAAAGGCATCAATACTGTCACCATAGCTCACACTTTGGTAATCTGGCCCCAAATAATTAACCCATCGGCTTAGTTCTGCAAAAACTGATTGATAAGGTTTATCATTTAACTGTTCTGTTCCTTCAACAATACCAATTCGACCATCTTCTCCTTTCCAATAATTTGGTCCGATATTTTGAAAGCCTAGTGTTGCTGGCACCCACTTATCTTTGACAGACATACTCATCGCTTGATAGCGGCCATCAGATTTAACTTTATCAAGTAATTGGTAAAACTCACGGCGGGTTTCTGGTTCTTTTAAGCCTAGCTCTTTAAATACGCTTTTATTATAAAAAAAACCATGGATAACTGAAGCCATTGGTAAACAATAAGTTTGAGCTCCTGATCGTGTTTGCCATGGTGATTGTGCAAAACTTGGAAAGTTTTCAATGCCATCCATTTCTGTAATTTCATCAAAAACACCAGCTTGGAAAATTTTTAATGAAGAGTCGAATGGGCGACACATTGCCAAATCACCCGCACGTTCTTTATCTTGCAACAATAAATCATATTTAGAGAAATCTAGTTGGCGAAATTCTACTTTAATACCAGGGTTTTTCTTATAAAATGCAGGTAAGATCTTTTCTTGCCAAATGTCACCTTCATTACTCCAAGTATCAATAGTGATAACAGTTGTTGCTTGTGCATTCATCGCCAAAGCCGATAAGCCTAGGGCAAGTAGTATTTTTTTATTCATGCTTATTCCTACACTTTAAACTTGGATATTAATGCTTCTTGATCGCTTGCCATCAAGGTAAGTATTTCACTACTCTCTGAAGACTGTCTAGCTTCTTTCTCTGCATCAAAAGCAACTTCTGATATATTACTTATATTTTCAGCTACGTCTTTACATACCGCTATTTGCTCTTCTGTTGCTGTAGCAATTTGCTGTGACATTCCTTGTACTTGCTGCAATTGTTCATGAATAATATCAAAGGCTTGTTCTGTTTTCTTAGTCTGAATAACACAATCTTGAGTTTGTGCATGACTACTATTCATTACCGACACAGAAGCGCTCACTGATGCTTGAACATTTTCAATCATTTTTCGGATCTCTTCTACTGATTTACCAGAACGGTCAGCTAGCCCGCGAACTTCATCAGCCACCACAGCAAATCCTCGGCCATGCTCTCCTGCTCGTGCGGCTTCAATTGCGGCATTTAAGGCCAATAAGTTAGTTTGTTCTGATATATCACGAATAACATCTAAAATATCACCAATTTCATTACTGTATTTAGCAAGGTTCTCAGTAATTTCTACCGCACCTTCAATATTTTCAGCCAGAGATTGAGTCAAATCAATAGTAGTATTAACTTGAGATCGCCCTTCAGCAGCGGCATCCTCTGCTTTAGTCGAGATATTTAATGCACTATCGCCATTACGAGCTATTTCTTGAGCACTTAATTCCATTTCTGCAATTGACGCCGCCACATTATCAGTACGCATTTTCTGGTCTTCAACACGATTCATTGCGCGAGAACTGATCTCAGATGCTTTATTTGCTTCACTTACCAGTTTGTGTGAGCCTTCATTAATCTGTTTTAATAAACTGGTCATTACATCTGCTAAATGATCTACATAACGGGATACTTCACCAAATTCACAACCTGTATTATGATTTGTACGTAACGTCATATCTCCATTTGTCATTTGATTTAATACATTATTAATCTTTTTCAGAGGTGAATGTATCTGAAGAGAGATCCTTGCCGCAATCACTATCGCAAGCACTAAAGATAATAGAGTGACAACAACACTAACTAATGTCGCCTTCCCTGATGCTTCTTCTGCTTCTTCTACATTTAATTGTGAGATATTTTGAGCATAACGCTTATATTCTTGAATTTTATTTTGACTCTTTACTACCTTTTCATAGGAAAGCTTATCAAGACGAGCGGTCTCTTGTTGAAGATGTTGTTGGCGCTCTAACGCACTCAGTAACCCTTCTTCATGAAGAACCAATTCCGAAATACGATTTAGGTTTTTTATAAAGCGTGACTTTACTTCATCGTCAATATTGATGATAGCTAAACGTTGATTTGCAATTTCAATATCTTTCGTTAATACTTTTCGAATTTCAACCAAGTCGGTTTCTGGAGTTACACGCCTAATATTTTTTAGATCACGCGTGATCCCACTCGTAATCAGCTCTGCTCGATTATATAAAGAGCGCTTAACACTCGCTTTTTGCAATAATAAATTTGCGGCCCACTGGTAGGTATCTTCTAAACGGACAAACTCATAATTCAATTGTGTTATTTTTTCATTTAAAATAACAAGTCGTTTATGATCTGAAATTACTTGATCTGCGATACCAAAAAACTCTTCAGTAGTTTTAAGGACATCATCAATTAACCTTGAAGAATCAGCGGTTGGTGTATATGCATGCTTATCTTGTTTTGCTTTCTCTAAACTTACTTTCTTTTCATCAAAAGCTGCTTTTACTTGTGCTAATTGGCTTGATGACAATGTTGTTCTGTACTCTAACAATCTTAATCTGCTTTCTAAAATACCAGACTGTAATTGTGACGCGGCATTTACCATTTTCGATGAAACATTCGTAATTTCATCTATACTGTGTTTCATATTTTGATTATTAAAATAACCTATACTAGCGATACCTAATAGCATCGCAAACATGACACAAAAGCCTAAAATAGTCCTTTGTACAATTGATAATGTCATGTAATTTACCTCTCTTAATTTGATACATAGTAAGTTACTTGAAATCAACTTGTTAATACAGCGTTAATTGTGGGGTTTTTGCGACATAAATCACACTTTAAGTCTAACCGCACTTCATATTATTAATTTCAAGTTATTCTGAATAACTTGAAATTATGGCAGAGTATTAATAGGTTTGTGCAAGCTCCATAGGATAACCCCTTTGTTCTGCTAGCACCTGAGCGAGACTCTCAATATCTTCTTTTTCTATTAAAGGTAAAAAAGTTATTTCTCGATCCAATTTAAGTACTTTTCTAATTGCTTTTGCACATTCTATTCCTGAAGAAGCCTTTACTATTTCAGCCCTAAAATACCCATCACCAGTATAGACTATATTTGCAGCCCTTAATGTTGCATCATTCCCTGGTATCTGTTGGGCACCATAAAGAGGCTTACCAAAAGGGATGGCTTTATTAAATTGGGGCATAAATTGGCTAAGGTGTTTAATCGCTCGCTCTGTTCGTTCTGTTTGAATTGATGTATCCCACCCTAGAGTTAATTTTCGCTTTAAATTATCAGCTATTTTAGGTTGAGATGACACTTCACAAGATTGAGACAATCCATTTCGAAACAAAGTGATCTCTTCTGTCATTCCATGTAATTGAAAATAACCATTTGGATACGGTGTAAATTGAGCCATTCCTTGAGGTGTTCCCCGTTTTCCATGAAAAATAATTTCAGGCCACTTTCCATAACTATCTTCTTTCCAATGGGCGACATAAGCAGCTTTAAATTCAATTAAACGTTTCACTTTTTTCTGTACTAGATCATCAATAATTCCAGTTTTAAAGCCAGCACTGTTAACAATATAATCAAAGTGACTAGTATATTGCTGTTCTGATTGTATATAAGATAGATCCCAAGACGGTTCAATGTGAGGTTGATTAGCTTTCTTAATGCTGTTCACATGAGCAAGCAGTTTAACTGAAACATTCTCTTGTTGTTCAAGTGTTAATTGAGCTGTTGCTGCCATTCTAAATACACTCAACCCGTATTCTTGAACCAACACAACAGGATACTTCAATTCATCTAAATTAACATGATGAACAAATGGGATCATCCATTCCTCTGCTGTTTGTGGGGTACTTGTTGGTTGATATTGAGCAATACGTTTAAGATCAGCTTTTGTATAATGATGAAAATAGTCGCTTGCTGGTCCAAAAACTTCATTCTTTGGCTCGTTTTTAATCAGCTGGGCATAGGCTTTTTGTAATAGATGCAAACGAGGAAGCAAATCCGTTGGATCGCCGTCATCACTCTTAGGTACAGCAATAATGGTCGGGCGCATATTCATGGTATGAGGGAAAAATCGAACCGTCTCTACTGATTCTCTTAGTAGTGTTAAGCATTGTTCATCTGAGATTTCTCGATAAAGGTTGCCTCCTGCATGCAAATGACAAATTGGAGGGCCATTAACTAAACTGTTTCCTTGTTCAAATAGCTGGATATCAATATCAAACTGCGATAAATACATCGCAATACTTGACCCTGCAATACCACCACCGATAATGGCCACTTTTTTGCGTAACTGCTTTTTATCCATATTATGTTTATCTATCCAAAGCGATTTTTTATTGACTTAGGTATTTTACTTCGCGTCACAAAAAAATAATAGGATATCATAAAAAAAAGCTTGATTAGTTTATATCTCTTTTAATAATCAAGTAGATAAGTATTTATTCAATTAGTTACCCACAGAAATTGTGGATAACTGTGAGTAAATCTATCCCCAGAAGGTTAAATTAAAAATTCTTACTATTACGCCAAGAACCAAAGCACTTACGCCTATGCGGTACCATTTATGTTCTTGAAGCGATAAATCGATCCGTTTAACAAATAAGATGCAGGCACCTCCCCAATCAGAGGTTCTTCGTCCATATTGAGTAATTGTAAGTAATAAACATAAAATCCCAACGCCAATAAATAGATGTTCTATAATAGATACCATTACATTCATGAATGTACTCCTTTACGTCTTAATCACTCTACTATGACTTAAAAGAGATAAATAAGTAAATTAGCCAATAGTCTTAGAGTTATTTTCAATATACATAGGAAAGAAGTTCTTATTCTGACTTGGTTTTTGTTATACTGCTCACAACTTTATTTGATAATGTGAATGTAATGGAACAGCTTGAAGCCAAACTAAAAAAATTAGAAAAAAGAAATTACCGTAGCTACACCTCTATTAAAGGTGAGTACGATTTTACCGACTTCACTTTGTATATTGATAATGTCCAATCAGATCCATACGCTCCGCCTTCTCGCCTACGAGCAAAGCGAGCATGGTCATTAACTCATCTTCAATGGCTACAAGAAACCTCATTAGATTATCAACGTGCTGCAAGAGATTTTCTTGCTCGTCATTTCAGCGAATTACTTGAAAAAGATGCGACGTTATCTATTGCTTTATCTGGGCAAACAGTCTTAGACCATACCTCAGTTGTGTTTGATGATGAAGGCATTGAGCTTCGTTACAATATGAATCTGCCTGCGGACGGTCGCGAGATCTTAGCAAAAAGAGCCATTAATATTTTGACATTCCATATGCCAAAATACATCCGTCGTACTTTATTAGCTCGTGAACTTCCGATTGAAGAGCTGAAAGAACATTGTAAAGTGATTGTCGACCAAGTTGCACTTCGAGGTCAACTTGCTGAGCATAACCTTGTCGCGTTTGTGGCAAATGGTAGTATTTTACCTAGAATTGCAGGTAATAATGATCGTCCGATGAAAGACGCGATTGCTTTTCAAAGCCCTGCTTCTTTAGAGGTTGAGTTATCAGCCCCTAACCGTGGTTTAATTAAAGGTATGGGTATACCTAAAGGGATCACGCTTATTGTAGGTGGTGGTTTTCATGGTAAATCAACCCTACTGAATGCATTAGAACGCTCTATTTACGACCATGTCCCTGGCGATGGCCGCGAATATATTGTTTCAGAAGCTTCTACAACAAAAATTCAAGCTGAAGATGGTCGTTGTGTTCATAATCTAAACCTTTCAAATTACATCAACCATTTACCTATGGGTAAAGATACTACCTGTTTCTCTACTCAAGATGCATCAGGCTCAACATCACAAGCTGCATGGCTTCAAGAATCATTAGAAGCTCAAGCTAAAACGCTATTAATTGACGAAGATACTTCTGCAACTAATTTCATGATCCGTGATGAGCGTATGCAAGCATTAGTGAATAATGGTGCAGAGCCTATTACTCCATTAGTTGATCGTATTGGTCAATTACGTGATGAATTAGATGTATCAACAATTCTTGTTATGGGTGGTTCTGGTGATTACCTTGACGTTGCTGATACTGTTATTCAAATGCACGACTATCAAGCGGTTAATGTCACAGAAAAAGCAAAAGAAGTTGTAGTAAGCCATCCAACAACTCGTGTAAAAGAAGGATCTGAACACTTATTACCAACTCAAACACGTCAATTAAATCGCTCTTCTCTTCAAGGGATTTTACAAGAAGGGAAGTTCCGTATCCAAGCAAGAAATAAGAATACTTTACGATTTGGTCGTGAATTAGTTGATATTACGGCTGTATCTCAGCTTCAATCTTCTGCACAAGTCCATGCCATTGGTTGGATGTGGTTTCAGCTATCCCAAACTCCAGGCTGGGAATTAAACCCTGTTGAGTTTATAGCCCAACAGCTCCATGATAATTGGTATGATTTAATGCCTAAACACGGCGATCTTGCGAAACCTCGTGTTATTGAAGTTATGGCTACACTTAATAGAATGCGTATCGCTGATTTTAAATAAACCACTGATTATCGAAGCCTCCATAACGGAGGTTTTTTTATGACAAATTCTGTTTTATAGATAAAAAACAGTCAATATGAGGGCATCACTCTATAAAACCCATTCATATACTCCAAATAAAAATGAATAATTACTTTTTTTTAATGAATAGTATTCCACTTTTAAAAAAAACAGTGTACTCTCCTGATAACTGAATGAATACGGAAGTTTAGTGAATAATAATGCTAAGGATTAGCTTTTATTAACTAGTAGTAATTGAGAGATTTATGCAAAGTTCAATTGAAAATACCCCAATGAGTAAGAAGAAAAACCTTCTTATGTTCCTTATCCCGTCATTAATTGGCTTGTTCCTTTTTATGGCTCCAGTAACTTATAATGGTGATATCACCATCCCTGTTGCTGTGTTAGCAAAATCTATCCAGGCTTTATTTGGTGAACACCTAGTCGCAATTGTGACCGGTATCATTATGTTTATGTCTGTTGCAACGATTATTGCGAAAGTAGTAAAACCAACATTTATCACAAATAACAACTTTTTATATGGCTTACTAAGCCCTACTCCACTTTGGTTTGTGGTTCGTTTAATTGGTGGACTTGCTGCTGCTTCTGTATTTTTTCAGGTTGGTCCTGAAGCAGTATGGGAACCTAACACTGGCGGCCTTGTTCTTAATGATTTATTACCTGTACTTTTTTCTGTCTTTATTTTTGCAGGTTTACTATTACCTCTACTTTTAAACTTTGGTTTACTTGAGCTCTTTGGTACGCTACTAAGTAAAGTAATGCGCCCTGTATTCAACCTTCCTGGTCGTTCCGCTATTGACTGTATGGCTTCTTGGTTAGGTGATGGCTCTGTTGGTATTCTTCTAACAAGTAAACAATACGAGAATAAATTCTATACTCAACGTGAAGCCGCTGTTGTTGGTACGACATTCTCGGCTGTATCTATTACATTTAGCTTAGTTGTCATTGCTCAAGTAGAGCTTGAAAGTTACTTTCTTCCATTCTACCTAACAGTATGTTTAGCTGGCTTTGTTGCTGCGGTTATCATCCCTCGCCTTCCACCTCTTAGTTATAAGAAGGACTTATTTATTGATGGTTCTGAACGTGCAGCTGATGCAGAAGCTATCCCAGAAGGTCATTCAACCTTCTCATGGGGTATTGCTCAAGCAATGGAAAAAGCATCTAAAGTAACCTCTATAAAGAGTGTTTTTGGTGAAGGTGTTAAAAATGCTATCGATATGGTGTTTGGTGTACTACCTGTTGTTATGGCTTTAGGTACTATTGCTTTAGTTATTGCTGAATACACATCTGTTTTTTCTGTGTTAGGCCAACCATTTATTCCATTCTTAGAGTTACTTGGTGTTCCTGAAGCTGCTGCTGCATCTAAAACTATCGTTGTAGGTTTTGCTGATATGTTTATTCCTGCAATCCTTGCATCTTCTATTAATAGTGAAATGACTCGTTTTGTTATCGCGGCAATGTCAGTAACCCAACTTATCTATATGTCGGAAGTTGGGGCATTATTACTTGGCAGTAAGATCCCTGTAAACATCTTTGAATTATTCGTTATCTTTATCTTACGTACCATTATTACTTTACCAGTGATTGCAGGTGTCGCTCACCTTATTTTCTAATAAAACAGAATATAAGTATAAAACTAAGGTAACTTCTTATGAGGTTACCTTTTCCGATTTCTAAATTGTTTGTAATGTAAGCATAAAAATGAAATCCTTCAGAGCGTTCCTGGCATAGGCAAAGTTGCCGCTGCATCGCTAATAAGTAATCTCCCAGAGCTTGGAAGTATTAGTAATAAAAAAGCGTCTGCTTTGGTTGGAGTAGCTCCTATGAATAGGGACAGTGGCCGCTACAAAGGTCACCGAAAAATCAAAGGAGACCGGAAGCAAGTGCGGACGGTTCTCTATATGGCTATGATGTCAGCAATGCAATGTAACCCCGTTTTTAAGTCGACTTACAGTCGCCTCGTAGCTGAAGGAAAACCCAAAAAACTCGCTATTATTGCCTGTGTTAGAAAGATGGTTGTCATACTCAATTCAATGATACGAGATGGTATCATGTGAGATAAAAACCACGCTAACATTTAGTTATTGACACCATAGTCGTTTGTTATGCCAATACTCAAAGTGACATTAACTCTAGTTTTGTTTGATTATCTAATTTTTCTATTGCATAGCGGAATGCAACTCGCGGCATGATCTTATGCTTAGAGTTCACATAATTAATGACTAATTGAGGTTCTTTTTGGCTAAGCACCTTAAGCATCCAGCCATATCCTTTTTGTACAAGGTCATGATCATCTTTAATTAATAAATCCGCAACTTTCAATGGGTTTATACCTGAGTATTTATCCTTATTAATTGGATAAATTAAAATGACAACAGCGGCTCGTCGAACGGCAAAGTTAGGATGATTAATCCATTTTAGCGCCATATCAAATAACTCATTATATTGGGATATTAACTCACCAAAACCATGAGTACAGAAATCGTCACAATCATTCCAATCAGTAACATAGTTTGTTAACCAATTTTCAAATACGTAGAACGTTTCCTTTGAGTATTGCTTTTTTACCCTAAAAGCCCAATCGTAAGCAATAACACCCAATGCCCAATCTTTGGATTCCAATAATTGTGTACATAATGCCAATACATTAGATATATCTTTATTTTCAATAGTTTTAAAGGTTTGAGCTGATATAGCCCCAGGGCAACCGCATGAGTGGTTAAATTTTAACCTCTGCGAAAAAACCTGCCGTTAAAACAGATTCAAGCATTGAAGTGTTCATCATGCATCGCTTTTGTTTACCCACGATACTCAGTTTTGTGGGC
>Ga0316197_10000276_pt1 | contig 36558 bp, 32 predicted proteins | sample OudBiesiAoxic_MG_FD_204939 | JGI IMG/M metagenome (GOLD analysis project Ga0316197, IMG submission 204939) | Coastal sediment microbial communities from Oude Bieten Haven, Netherlands - site A oxic | ecosystem: Environmental > Aquatic > Marine > Coastal > Sediment | place: Netherlands... | reverse complement strand
GATAATTGAATTGATGTACGACTAACTAAGCACTGCTTAGCAATAATTAGTTTTAGCTCACGACTATATTTGGACATAAAAAAGACCCTCAGTAATTGGTTGTCCAATTATTGGGGGTCAGTTCAATAACTACCCAAAAAGGCATTTCTTTATCATTACGCTTATGCCAAACAATGCAATCTTCGCGACTTCGTTCAATAAGTTTTCCATGCTTATTTTGCCACTCTTCCCATAAACTAGGTTTATGTCCACGCTTTTTTAAGAACTTTCCATTGATATAGTCAGGATCTTTCCACGCTAGTGGCTCTGGGATCTCTTTACCTGTCCCTGCTTCCTTCGTTTTTCCTCTTCCTAGTTCATGAGCAATCACACTACGAACATAGATTTCGATGCGCTCTAACCCATCTAACATGGCAATACGAAGTTTTTTATCAAGCAAATAGAGATTACAAACATCATTAAAATTTGTATTTGGCAAAAATTCATTAAGACGTTTAGGGTGCTTTAAATGAGGGCATTCAATCGCAGTCCCTTGCTCATCTCGCTCTATAACCCTTGCAGGATACCAAAAGCCACTTAATCGATAATAACCAACTTGAGCTAATTTTCTCTTCGCTCGTTTGCCATCTTCAATATGCATTCCTCGTTGAGATAAAATATCAACCAGTTCTTCATAGTGCTTGAATTCTTTTGGTGGGGTAAGTGCCATAACCATCCTTAGTTCCTAGGCTTACATTTCTTAGTGTCCATAAACGAGAACGCCCAGCCTTGACTCCAAAGTTATTTCTTAAGTAACTTCAAAGACAGGGGACTGGGCACTATTGGGTTTAGTATTATAGAAAATAACGCTCTAGTCAACCACAGGCTCTAATATTGTGAGTTAGATTAGGCGGATTGGTAAATCTCTTGTTCTAATTCACTTACCGCTTGTAAGTAACCATTTTTATCACCAAATCCTTTTTTGATGATCTCAAGAGGTCTACCCATTTCATCAAATGGTTTTACTTTAAGCACTTGGATATTTTCAATTTCTTGTACACCTTCATCGGCATATTTAACTAATAAATTGTCTAATACTTGTTGTGCCGTCTCTGAGTATTTCGTGAAGTAATTACGTTTTTTCACATTATCTGCACGCTCTTTACGCGTCAGTGGCGGTTGGTCATAAACCACATGACAAATGAGATCAAACGGGTCCATCTCTTTGCCGACTTCATCTTCTAGTGCTGACCAGATAATGCCCGCTAATTCTAGCTCTTTAATCACCGCTTCTTTACGGTCGGCCTCATTCCAACGTTTTACAAACGCATCTAATGAACTAAATTGCTTATGCATGGTTTTTCGAGTGTAATCTTTGAATGATTCTGTGACTAATTTTCCGTCACTATCATAATATTGAACACGTTCTGCAACCTTACTGACACTTACACCAGATACGTGGTACTTCACCATTTTTGGTGTTTCTTCTTCCCACTCACCGTCGCCTTTTGGCTCATAAATACCTGTAGGATCATTTATCTCACCCGTTTGTTCTACTGATTCAGAACTAAAAGCATCACTTGATTCTTCAGTACTTTCCTCGGTTTCCATTTCTTCTAAATCAACGGTTTCATCTTCAATGATTTCAGGCGTGGTTTTAATCACCTTCTCTGGCGTTCCATCAAAACGTTCATCTGCAAATAGCTCTGTCGCTTTTTTAAAATCAAGAATGGTGAACCACAGCTTACCGTAGCGATCATCAATACGAGTTCCACGACCAATAATTTGCTTAAACTTCGTCATGGATTTAATGTTTTGATCAAGCACGACCAATTTACAGGTCTTCGCATCAACGCCTGTTGTCATTAACTCTGAAGTTGTCGCTATCACTGGATATGCTTTTTTAGGGTTAATAAAGTTATCTAGCTGTCCTTTCCCTAACTCATCATCCCCCGTAATCTTCATTACGTATTTGTCATTTTTTGCCATTTGCTCAGGGTTAAGGTTGGCAATGGCTCTACGCATACGATCGGCATGGTCAATATCGTTACAAAACACGATGGTTTTCGCCATTGGGTCTGTACGTTTTAAATAATCTGTTATTGTTTTAGCGACAAGCTCGGTACGCTCATCAATGATCATTGTGCGATCAAAGTCTTTTTGGTTATAAATACGGTCTTGAATTAACTCACCGTTATTATCAGTTTGATCTTTGATTGGTCGCCAACCTTGCAAATCAACATCTAAATCGACACGAACAACTTTATACGGCGCTAAAAATCCATCCTCTATCCCTTCTTTTAATGAGTAGGTATAGACTGGATCTCCAAAGTAATCGGAGTTGGAGACTTCATCGGTTTCTTTAGGGGTTGCGGTTAAGCCAACTTGCGCTGCTGATTTAAAGTATTCTAAAATTTCACGCCATGCGCTGTCTTCTGCGGCACTACCACGATGACATTCGTCAATAATGATTAAATCAAAGAAATTAGGATCTACTTGTTTATAGGCTTTTTGACTTTCTTCTGGGCCTGTTAGTGCTTGATAAAGTGCCAAATGAATTTCAAAAGAGGGATCAACCGTTCGACCTGTAATTTTGGTCATTGCAGTACCAAAGGGTTGAAAATCATTAAGGCGAGTTTGGTCTACTAATATGTTTCGGTCAGCCAAGAAAAGAATGCGTTTTTTCGCTTTTGCTTTCCATAAACGCCAAATAATTTGAAAGGCGGTATAAGTTTTACCTGTACCTGTTGCCATTACCAGTAATGCTCGATCTTGACCTGCTGAAATGGCTTCTACTGTTTTATTAATAGCTTGTAATTGATAGTAACGAGGGGATTTACCACTGCCATCATCATAATAATCTTGAGTTATAATTGGCAGTTGAGCTTCGGTGTACCCTTTCCAGATACAGAATTTTTTCCATAACTCATCTGGACTTGGGAAATCTTCTAATCGAATTTGGCTTTCTAACTGATGTTCTTCAAAAGTGCCAAGTTTGGTTTTATCATGAAAAATATAACCGTCACCATTCGATGAGAAAATAAACGGTATATCCAATAAGCGAGCGTAATCTAACCCCTGTTGGATTCCTTTACCCACTTCGTGTTTATTGGCTTTTGCCTCAACAACGGCTAATGGCATACTTGGTTTATGATAAAGCACGATATCTGCTTTTTTCACCGTTTGACGCATACCGACTTGACCACGAACGATTACTTTACCGTCTCGTAGCGCAACTTCTTGACGTATTTGACTCATGTCATCCCACCCAGCACTTTTGATGGATGGCATAATGAATTTTGTAATGATGTCTGTTTCGGTTAGATTTTTTTTATTTATTGAACCCGATGACATGGTTTCCCTCAACCTAGCTATAAACTGAACGACGTGGCGATTTTATCATAAATAGCTAACGAAAAATGTGGAATAATCAATAAAATTAATAAGTAAAAGGACAACATTAATTACAATCAGTAATAAATTTAACTTATATATGATCACTCTTTGTTGCTCTGATATCACTCGTAATCAACACACCAAAAGTGAGTTAGATTTGTTAGTTGATAGGTGTAGCATTAAAATTCCTATCCCTCCGCCACACTCTATTCCTTCGATTTACCTATCACTGATGCATCGTAACCACTAAGTGCTTGATAAGGGCGCAGACCAAATAATGGCATAATAGAATAAATATGGTCGAAGATATCGGCTTGTACGCCTTCGTAAAATACCCAATCTGTATTATTGGTAAACGCATAGACCTGTAATGGTAATCCCTCAGGTGTTGGTTCCAATTGACGCACCATAAACATCATATAAGAATGAATGTCTTTATTAGTACGCAAGTAAGCGGCCAAGTAAGCACGGAAAATACCGACGTTCGTCATTTGTCGAATATTACCTAAATGAGGAATATCATCTAGCTCTTCATTAAAGGTGTCTATTTCTTTTGATTTCTCAAATAAGTACTCGCGTAAAATTCGAATGCCCTTGAGCGATTCAATTTCATCCTCTGTCATAAATCGAATCGAGTTCACATCAATATTAACTGAACGCTTAATACGTCTTCCACCAGAGTCAGACATTCCTTGCCAGTTAACAAAGGCATTTTGAACCAACGCATAAGCTGGGATCATACTGACCGTATTATCAAAGTTTCGTACTTTTACCGTGGTTAATGATATCTCCTCAACTGAACCGTTTGCTTTAAACGAATCCATTTCAATCCAATCATTCAAGCTGATCATACGGTTAGCGGATAGCTGAATACCGGCAACAAAACCCAAAATAGTGTCTTTAAATACCAACATAACAAATCCGGTTGCCACCCCTAATCCACTTAAGAAAATAACTGGGGACTCATTGGCTAAAATTGACATTGATACCAAAACACCGACAAAGAAGGTGAAAAGCTTAATTAGTTGAACAAAGCTCTTTATTGGCATTCGGCGAGTGATCCCTCTAACCGTTGCCACATCATTTAAGGCATCAAGTAATGAAAATAACATCCAAATAAAGATAACCAAAATTGAAATACTTAGCACTTTATCAACAACGCTTGAAACAACAGAGTAATTTTCAAGTGCAAGTGGTATCAGTAAATTCAGCACCATAATAGGTACAAGAAGGGTCAACTTTTCAAGAACTTTATACGTTGCGAAAGCTTCACCAAGGGTTTTGTTGGTTCGATGTAGAAGATTTCTGATGGTTCGAGCAATAATATGACGAGTCACAAGATCACAGATAATTGCCACACCAATAACCGCTATAATAAATACCACTGTAAGCTCTGCACCATAGGGATCGGTATTAATGCCAAGCGTACTTAATTTACTCACTATATAGTTACGAAGATGGTTTTCTATCAATTTCTTGCCCTTACTATTAAAAAGAATACAAATGGATACATAAAAACTGGATCTGATTTTATGCTCTTAAATTGTTTCTACAAACCTTAATTTACACACAAATTCTATTCATAATAAATAAAAAAAGCCTCTTAGGGGATTAAGAGGCTTTGTATTAGGAAGGTATTTTATATTTATTTAATATTGGCTTTCATTGCTTTTGATTTATCACCAGTCATTACAAAGTGTAATTTACCACCCGGTTTAATTTCTTCATGCTCAAAGGTATTAAATATATTTAACGGTTTTCCATTGATAGTCACTGATTTAATGTACATATTTTCTGAACTGTTATTTTCAGCCGTTACCGTAAACTCCCCTTTACCAATGTTCATCACCACTTTATCAAAAATTGGACGACCAATAGTATAAGTTGGATCTGTCGGGGTTACTTGATAGAAACCCATTGCTGACATGATATACCACGCCGACATTTGCCCCACATCTTCATTACCTATGATGCCATCTGCACGGTTTTTATAGAACTCTTTGTATACCTTATCTAAATACTCTTGTGCCTTATAAGACTCTTCAGTACGGTTATACAGGTAAATAACGTGATGAGATGGCTCATTACCATGAATATACTGACCAATGTAGCCTGTCATATCTTGGTGTTGATCACCTTCATTAGAGTTAGCCGCAAATAGGTTATTCAGTTTTTGATTAAGTCCTGCCGTGCCGCCCATAATTTCAGTGAGTTTATCCATGTCTTGCATAAACGACCATTGCCACTGCCATGCATTACCTTCTGTGAAATAGTAAGCATCTGCTTTATACGGGTCAAACTCTCCTGCTGCATATTTTAGAGCACAATTATCACCGTTTTCTTGAATTGTTGGTACAAAGAAACCAGTCTCTTTATCCCAATGATTCAATGAATAATATGAACGCTCGTTAAATTCAGCATACGCCCCCATATCACCTGCCACTTTCGCGATTTCACCAATCGTCCAATCGTAATAAGAAAATTCTAGCGAGTAAGACACTGAATTCCAATTAGGGAAACGTACACATTGCTCTTTTTCATGATAACTCAACTGTCCTGCCATTACCGCTTGTAAAGTATGGTCTGGAATTTGAGGGAAGTCATAAGGTCGATAATACGCTGATTTTTTTGCGGCTTCGAGTGCATGTTTAGCATCTACTTCTAGCCCTTTAACTACCGCATCTCCAACAATTGCTGTCGATGGATAACCAATCATTGTACCTGTTTCTTTACCTCCGCCCTCCCATTTAGGAAGTAAACCAAACTCATCAGATTTACGCAGTAAGTCATTCGCATAATCTGTTGCACGTTGAGGCTTGATAATAGTTAACAATGGGTGAACTGCACGGAAACTATCCCACGTTGAATAAATTGAATAGTTCTTCGTTTTATCAGCTTTACGCTCTACGCCTAACATATCACGGTATGTACCATCAACATCTTGAAACTCAGCAGGGGCAATTAGTGCGTGATAAATACCTGTGTAGAAAATGGTCTTTTCATCGTCTGTACCACCTTCGACTTTGATAGTAGATAGCTCTTTCGCCCATAATTGTTCAGCGTTAGATTTTACTTTTTCAAAGTCATACGTTGGGGTCTCCGCTTTTAAGTTCTTTTCTGCTCCCTCCCAACTCACAGGAGATAAGCCAACTCGCATTTCAATTGGTGTATCGCCTTTACCAAAATCTAGGTAGGTGATTTGCTCTTTATTCGGCACATTAATAGATCCATATACCGCACCCATTTGCATTGAAGCCGCAGCTCCGCCATCACGAGCAATCATGGCACTAGCCACTGGCTGGCTAAACTTAGCGTAAAAGAAAATTTCTTGCCCCTGGAACCAACCCGTAGATTTGCGACGACCACGAAGCGTATACTCATCAACTAACTCGACACGATTTTGTAACGATTCACCGTTATTAGCCGCCAATGTATGAGCAAGGTCAATCTTAACTTTACGGTCTGCACCTTCAGCAAAGGTATAACGATGAATACCCACACGCGTTGTTGTTGTTAATTCAGCTTTAATCGCCCCTTCATTCAGTGTGACTGAGTAATAACCTGCTGTCGCTTTTTCATTTTTCTTATCAAAGGTATTATTTTCACTGTCTGCATCATTTGAATAAGGCAGAACGAGAATATCCCCTAAATCTGTCGCTCCTGTTCCTGATAAATGGGTATGCGAGAAACCGTAGATATTTAAATCGGTATCAAAAATATCACCTTTTTCATAGTCACTTGCATCCCAATAACCAGAAGCGGAATGCCATGGGTTTTGTCCCGCTTCTGTATCTTGGTTTGTGCCTTTAAACGTATCTGGTGATAATTGAACCATACCAGAAGGAACCACCGCACCAGCAAAAGTATGGCCGCTTGCTGCGGTACCAATCATTGGATTTACAAACTTCAGTAGTGATTGGTCTACGACAATATCAGCACCATCTTGAGGGTGCTCCACATCAGGAACTTCAACCCCTGGAGTTTCAGGGTAATAGTTATTAATGGTTTCGTCGTTACAACCTGAAAGTGTTATCGCAATAGCAAAAGCAATCATTGTGGGTTTAAAAAGTTTCATGAGTTCATCCTTAATTTTAATAAAAAGCGCGATGTAATTACACCGCGCTTTAGTGTTAATTCATGTTATCTTGAATCAATGATAATGCTGTTTTCATTGCGCCTTTGGTTGAACATTCAACTTGACGAATATTGGTGAAACGCTCACCTTCTTTGACTGGAATATCGTGAGCAAGGATGATGAATTTAGCGTTCGCAACATCTTTTGCTGTCAGTTTATTCATTAGGCCATTAGAACCTTGAGTTTCAACTTTAATCTTGATACCTGCTGCTGCGCCTGCTTTCTCTAGAGCTTTCGCCGCCATGAATGTATGTGCAACACCTGAAGGACAACAAGTAACTGCTAAAACATCATACTCACCTTCGCCAGCAACCGGTGCCGCTTGAGCTTGTACTGGTGTTGCTGTCACTGTTTCATCTTCTTCTACAACTGGTTTCCAGAAGCCAACGATAAGTGCAGTTGTTAATGAACCTAGAGCAATACCAACCACATACATTGGAATGTTGCTAGATACTGGCGCTGTAATTAATCCACCCCAAGGTGCATGAAGTAAAACATCAGTCATAAAGCCGAACACACAACCAACCATGCCGCCAACAACGATAGATGGAAGAACACGCATTGGGTCATTTGCTGCGAATGGGATAGCCCCTTCAGAGATACCAATTGAACCCATGATTGCTGCTGCTTTACCTGCTTCTTGTTCTTCTTTAGAGAATTTCTTCTTAAACATGAATGTTGCAAGAGCCATACCTAGCGGTGGAGTACAGATCGCGATACCAACGCCACCCATTAGCCATGGTTGTGTGTTTACTTGTGTTTGAGCGAATAGCGTTGCTACTTTGTTGATTGGGCCACCCATATCAAACGCCGTCATGCCACCAAGAATCGCACCAAGCACTGCTTTAGAAGAACCCGCCATTGATGCTAGGAATTCGTTCATCGCAATCATGAAAGAAGAGATTGCCGCACCTAAGCCCCACATTACAATACCCGCAGAGACTAATGTACCAACTAGAGGGTAAATAAAGTACACACCAAGCGCACTTAAATGAGCCGGAATAGGAAGCTTCTTAAGTTGAAGAACCACACCACCAGCGATAAAACCAGCAACGATACATCCAAGGAAACCACCACCTAAATCAGCCATAATGCCTGATGCAATAAATGCTGGCGCTAACGCTGGTTTATCTGCAATTGAGTAACCAATGAAGCCACCAAGAATGATAGGGAAAAGTACAAGGCCTTTGATCGCAATAGTAGAAATATCCGCTAAGATACCCGTGTCTGGTACAGCACCCTTGCCTGTTGCCATTACCGCTAGGGCTAATAGAACTCCACCAGCAACCACGAATGGAAGCATGTGAGACGTACCAAAAAGTAAATGACCTTTTAGTGTAGAAAGAGTTTTTTTCCAATCACTTGGACTTTGCGTTGCAGTCATCGTTGACATAAGAAGTATTCCTAAAAGTGAAATTAATTAATCAATAGGTTTAAAATTTCTTGTTCCGTTGTCGCTTTGTGCATGTCGGCAATTAAGTCGTCACCGAATTTTTCAAATAACGCTTGTAGTGCATAAATGTGGTGATCACCGCTTTCTGGAGAGGCAATCATGAAAAAGACTGTTGGTTGCTCATCATCAGCGCCGTATTCGATCGCTGTTTTTGCAACACCAATGGCAATAGCTGGCTCAATAACAGCGGCATTTTTAGTATGTGGGTAGGCAATGCCCATATCTGAAGTCACACACTGAGCTTCACGTTCATAAATACCCGCTAAAAATTTTTCTTTATTATCAATACGGTTATTTTTTAATAACATCTCAGCTAATTCAGAAAATACGCCATCTTTAGTCGTCGCTTCTAAATTCAGTTTAATTAAATTGGTGTTTACTAGTGTTGTGATCATTATATTTCCCTTAATAATAATTTTTACTTAATTCAAACTGCATTAAGTTGATGAGGGAATAATATGAATTAAACGACTTCTTGGTAAGTTGACATTTAAAGCATTTACTGGACTTTTGTACCCGAGAAATCAAACTGTGATGGCGATAACAAATCCACGATGAGAACTGAACAAAAACCATTGACGCACTAAACCAATTACTTAAATCATATAAAAATCAGTAGAATACCTTATAACAAATAGCTTTTTGATTTATAAAAGTGGATAAGACACCAGAGGAAACAACTACGGGATCTGAATTGTGAACTAGACAACATTGCGAAAAGGAATAGAAAAGTGATGATTTAATCTGGTATTAAACACGAAAAACAGATGGGTTTACTTTATATTCCCTTTTCCATCGTTAATGAATGAACAATACAAAAGAAAGGGAAGTAAATAAAACAGATAATAACTAGAAAAATGACATTAAAACAAATGCCATTTATATTTTAGATTGATTACTTAGTATTAATAAACTAATTACTTAACCATGGCTCTATAATCTGATGGGGTATAACTAGTCTTCTTTTTAAATACACGATAAAAGTAGTTCACGTCTTGAAAACCACAACGTGTCGCCACTTCAGTTAAGCGGAAAGTATATTTCTTAAGCATGAATTTTGCACGTTCAATACGAACCCAAGTGATGTAATCCGCTAACGTCATATGGCCCTGCTGTCTAAACATACGCGATAAGTGATTCGGTGAAATATTAAATCTGCTAGCTATGTTATTTCTATCAATACTACGATGGAAGTTTTCTTGAATATAAATACAAATCCCTTGATAAAGATCTTCACTACGCTTTTTAGGAGAGATCACATCATTTGGCTCACCTAACATTGTTTTGCTATAACTCAACAATGCCAAAAGTAGATACTCATCAATCTGGTTTTTATTTGGTTCACGAGCGAGTGCATTTAAAGCTTCTAAAATATTGTCAATCGCATGACCCGTTCGAGTCTGAATACTGTACTTCTGCACATCATAGAAACCCTCTTCACCCTTGCGCTTACTAACTAAACTGAACCCCACTTGTCTGCGACCAAATAGCAAACTAAGTACCGAGCAATCTTCGCTCCAGTCAGGTTTATTCCAGCAGTTTGGTGGGATGTAGAGCGCATCTCCCGCCATGATTTTAACTTCAGTAATACCAATGTCTGGATCTTCGATCTGATTTAGGTACTCACCGCTGATCACTAGCTCTAAACGAGGAAAGTTAACTTGATAACAACATGAGGGAGGCGTCACTTTATCGCCTGCAAACCAGATCTGATTGAAGCTTTCTCTTTCTGACAGTAGCGCCTCTAAAACAGTATTAAATACTAAACCCATGTTCATCACTTACTAAAATCAACCACACTTTTATCCACCAACCCCATCAAAATCAGGACGTTATTGATAAATAACCCATCAATAATCACACCAAAAACAACAAACTAAGTCGTTATTTATTAAGTACTTTTTTGACTTGTGCATTATATCTTTTTGGTTTTATAAAAATCAGAGCTAAATCACACTTAGCTTTAGAGGATACAATAATCCAGTAAATGCATTTCTCGCACACTTACCAATATCTCCTATCAGAATCACACTATTCCCACACAAGACACTCACCCAAATGGGAATAACTTATGATTACTGACTTAATCAACGAACAGCTAATTTGCTTAGACCTTGCAGCAAAAACCAAAGACGACGTTTTTTCTGAAATGGCAGAACATCTTCTTCAACAAGGCCGAATCAATGACAAACAGGTATTTCTTAATGATATCTATGCAAGAGAAGAATTAGGAAATACAGGCTTTGAAGAAGGCGTCGCACTACCTCACGCGAAAAGCTCGGCGGTTATCTCCCCAGCCGTTATGATTGGTATCAGCAAACAAGGCATCGAATACGGTGCAGAAGATGGATTACCGTCTAAGTTGTTCTTTATGATTGCCTCCCCTGAAAATGGTGCAGATCATCACATTGAAGTATTGGCTGAACTATCTTGTAAATTAATTGAAGATGGATTTATTGAAAAATTCTTAGCGTCAACCTCACCAAAAATGGCATTGGCGCTGCTACTTGAAAAAACAGAAAACACCAACACAGGTGAAGCAAAGAATGGTTTCTTAATTGGTGTAACAGGTTGTCCAGCAGGTATTGCTCACACCTACCTAGCCTCTGAAGCACTAGAAAAAGGCGCGGCAGAATTAGGTTATACCATCAAGGTTGAAACTAACGGATCTATTGGTGTTAAAAACAGCCCTACCGCAGAAGAAATCGAAAAAGCAGAAGCAATTATTGTCGCGTGTGACAAGCAAGTAGATCTGACTCGTTTCGCGGGGAAAAAACTGATCCAAACCAACGTAAAAGCCCCAATTAAAGATGCAAAAGGCCTCATTACTCAATCATTGACACAACCCCCTTTTGTCGCTGACACCACTAAATCAAACACCGAAAATAAAGGCAGCGTGTCTCAAACCCGCTCTGATATTTATCGTTATTTAATGAATGGCGTCTCTCACATGATCCCATTTGTGGTCACTGGCGGTCTATTAATCGCACTGGCATTAGCACTTGGTGGACAACCTACCGAAAGCGGCATGGCGATCCCGCCTGGTAGCTTATGGAATAAAGTACTCGATGTGGGTGTTGTTGCTTTTACTTTGATGATCCCAGTTCTTGCTGGTTATATTGCTTATGCTATTGCTGATCGTCCAGCGTTAACCCCCGGCCTTATCGGTGGTTGGATTGCCAATAACGGCTCATTTTATGGTGCTGATGCAGGGACTGGTTTTATTGGTGCCATCATTGCAGGTTTGCTAGTGGGTTATTTTGTTAAGTTCATCGTTAACATTAACTACCACAAGTTCATTCAACCTCTTGTGCCTATCGTAATTGCTCCTATTACAGGTTCACTATTCATTGCTTCATTATTCATTTTTGTTATTGGCGCACCCATTGCCGATTTAATGGATTCACTAAACGTACTACTAACCAACATGAGTACAGGTAACGTCGTTCTACTGGGCATCGTTCTGGGTGGTATGGCAGGCTTTGATATGGGTGGTCCATTCAACAAAGTCGCCTTCCTATTCTCTGTTGGCATGATTGCAAGCGGTCAAACTCAATTTATGGGCGCAATGGCGTGTGCAATTCCTGTCGCTCCACTAGGTATGTCACTAGCAACGGTTATTGGCCGTAAATTCAACATCTTTGAAGAGTCTGAAATTGAAGCAGGTAAAGCCTCTGGTGCGATGGGTTTAGTGGGTATTTCTGAAGGTGCAATTCCATTTGCAGCACAAGATCCACTCTCAGTTATCCCAGCAAACATCCTTGGTTCTATGGTTGCAGCAGTAATGGCGTTCTCATTTGGTATTACAAACAGTGTTGCTCACGGTGGTCCTGTTGTTGCCCTACTGGGTGCAATGAATAAACCGGTATTAGCTCTGGCTTGTATGGCAGCAGGCGCAACGGTAACTGCATTGGTTTGTGTCTCTATCAAGAAAGCTCGCCAAGCGAAATCATTTTCTACTGCTGCGGCTTAATCTTCCCTACCTCCACTGTTTTCTTACTCGTTATACACAAGAACCAAGTAAGAACATCAGTGGAGACCTTATTTTTTGATGACATCGAGTGCATTATGAATCCATCTAATCAACAATACTTCTACCCTATGACTAATGTAATTCAAGATTATGCATGGGGAAGTACAACTTCTATCGAAACCTTATTTGATATAAAAAATACCAGCAATAAGCCGCAAGCGGAATTATGGATGGGTGCTCACCCAAATGGATGCTCTACCGTTATCATTAATGGTCAGCCGATCTTATTATCTGACTTAATAAATCAAAACCAAGCCGCGTGTTTATCTTCACTCACTGCAGATCATTTTGGTGAACTGCCTTATTTATTCAAAGTGTTAGCTGCTGAAAAAGCATTATCTATTCAAGTTCACCCTAATAAACAACAAGCCATGGCTGGCTATGATAAAGAAGAACACGCAGGTATTGCATTAAATGCCTTTAATCGTAATTACAAAGACAATAACCATAAGCCTGAACTGGTATACGCTTTAACACCTTATAAAGCGATGAACGGATTTCGAGAATATCAAGAGATCATCAGCCTGTTTAACCAAATGGCCCTGCCTTCTCTTGAAGAGATTATTACAGCTTTTGAACAGCAACCAAACTCACAAGGATTAAAGTGTTTCTTTAAAGCAATCCTTTCATTAACTGATAACGCAAAAGAGTTAGCATTAACAGAGCTAGAAAACTTCGCCAGCAATAATAAACAAAATGATCTATTTGCTTTAATTGATGATTTATCAACTCAATACCCAAATGATATTGGTTTATTTACCCCATTAATTCTTAATGTCATTACTCTGCAACAGGGCGAAGCCATGTACTTAAATGCGTGCACTCCTCATGCTTACATTAATGGTACTGGGCTAGAAATAATGGCGAACTCAGATAATGTATTACGCGCAGGATTAACACCAAAATTCATGGATATTGATGAGCTTATGGATTGCACAGAGTTTGTTAGCATTCCCGCTGAATCATTGATTATGCAACCTAACATTATTAACGGGGGGATGAATTACCCTATTCCTGTCAGTGATTTTAAATTCTCTGTTTTTGCACCAGTAGATGAGCTGCCACTAGAAACACACAGTGCCGAGATCCTATTTGCAATTGATGGCGACATGACATTAAACCACTCAACAGGTGAAACCGTTAATGTACCCAAAGGGCACTCTGTATTTGTTCCCGCTTATGCACACCAATACACATTAAAATGCAGCGGAAAAGTAGCACGTGCCTATAACTAATTCTGTCTAAATTGAACCTCGCTGGCTAATTTATTGTTAGTCGGCGATATTCTGATAGAACATGAATAATCTACTCAATCAATTGGCACATCGCGTATAAAATAAGAGCTTGAAGACCTTTTGGTTGCCTTGTATTGACTAACCTCTGACTAAATTCAATAGACAACATACTGCGAGTTAAATAGGTTGCCGCCATGATCATGTCTCGATTTGGTTTTTCAGGCAGAACCAAAGCAATAATCAAGTTAACCTCTCCCATCTTTGATGCCCAATCAATCGAATAATCACTACGGATAATCGCAATAGTTGGTTTTTCAACATACGGAGAAATGACATGAGGTAACGCGATTTGTTTTGCCATCGCGGTTGATGAGCGCTCTTCTCGCTTTATCAAAGACAGCAACAATTCATCAGATTCTTGTGGGTAAATAAGCTGAGACAAGCCTTTTAAAATCTCGAATTTAGATAAGACGGCTTGTGCTTTGACGTAATGAAAATCAACTTCGCAATTAGGGGTTAATTGCGAACGGGTATTAACAATAGTTTCTGAGAAATCACACAGTTTATCAGAAGCAACAAAATCAAAGGTTGAAGCAAGTAAGTCAGTCAAAACAAAGTTAGCCCACTCCGCATCCATTCCTACCGTCACTAATTGGCAAAAATCTCCCGGCCTTAATCCTACTTTTAGTAAACCGAGTGGACTTGCAGCATCACTACTGAGGTTTTGAGTAATATTATCAATATAAACAAGGCTCTTAAACTTTTTAGCAAGTCGAGTAAGTTGACTCGCCACTTGAGGTGGCAAGCCTTGCTCATTTACAAAGAAGGTAATGCGATAGTCGATAATTGTCGACACCATTATGAAAGGTGTTTTCTCAAAATAGTGTCTACATCAGTCAGTATGGATTCAATACTGTATTGCTTAGTATTGATTCCTAAAAAACGACTCTTATTTTCAATTTCGATATCTGATGCAATGATGACAAGATCTGCATTCACAATATCAACAGGTGTGAGAACTTCTTCAACACCCATTGCGCCTTGAGTTTCCACTTTGATTGACACTCCCAATTTCGCAGCCGCTTTTTTAAGTACATCTGCTGCCATGTAAGTGTGTGCAATTCCGGTAGGACACGCTGTTACTGCCACAATTTTCATGATTTACTCTTAACTGGTAAAAATTCAAATCACTCAATGTATTCACAAGATATTAATTTGAATAACAATACATTGGCCATTTCTCTCTCATTTATCATAAAGTGCTTTCACATCAATTAATAAGGAGCAAACTCACACTTTGCCACAGAGGGTACAATAATCCAGTAAATGTCTTTTTTATCCAGTTATTAAAACTCAAAAATCCACTAACATGGCTAACAAATTACCGATAGAAAATGGAATTGTTATGGATATCACCTCTCTTATTGATACTAATGTTATCTGCTTAGACCTGAAATCGACGTCTAAAGAAGACATTCTTGAAGAGATGGTAAATATATTAAACGATGCAGGAAAACTATCAAATAAACAACAATTTCTATCCGATGTATGGGCGCGAGAAGAGATCGGAAATACGGGTTTTGAAGATGGAATTGCGATCCCTCACGCCAAAAGTACTGCTGTCATTACCCCCTCTGTTGCTATTGGTATTAGTCGCACTGGTATTGATTACGGTGCTGAAGATGGACTTCCATCTGACGTCTTTTTCATGCTTGCCTCTACTGATGGGGATGATAATCAACACATCGAAGCATTATCACAAATATCCATTCGATTAATTGAAGACGGCTTTACCGACAAGTTAAAAGCCGTACAAAATAAAGAAGAAGCTTTGGCGCTGTTTACTGATTCAGTTCAACCAGAAGAAGCACTTACTTCAACGACCATAACTGAACCACAAACTGAAAAAAGTGAACTCTCTCGTGGTTTAGGTCGCGCTAAAGAACACCTACTCTTTGGCACTTCACACATGATCCCCTTTATTGTTGCTGGTGGAGTTTTACTCTCTCTATCTGTCATGATCTCAGGTCATGGCGCAGTACCCACCGAAGGGGTCTTGGCTGATATTGCACAAATGGGCATTGCTGGATTAACCTTATTTACCGTAGTACTTGGTGGCTACATCGCTTATTCCATTGCTGATAAACCGGGATTGGCACCGGGAATGATTGGCTCTTGGATAGCTGTTCAACAGTACAACACAGGCTTTTTAGGTGCGATCATCATTGGTTTCTTTGCAGGATTTGTTGTTCGTACATTAAAGAGAATTAAGCTGCCAGAAAGCATGACATCACTTGGTTCAATTTTCATCTATCCACTTATTGGGACCTTCATCACTTGCGCTGCCGTCATGTGGATAATTGGTGCACCAATCGCCAATACCATGACAATGCTAAATGAATGGCTTGCAAGTATGGCAGGCTCAGGAAAAGTGGTTTTAGGCGCAATTCTTGGCGCAATGGCTGCTTTTGATATGGGTGGGCCAATCAATAAAGTCGCGACTCTATTTGCTCAAACTCAAGTAAATACTCAACCTTGGTTAATGGGCGGTGTCGGCATTGCGATTTGTACTCCACCGTTAGGCATGGCGTTAGCGACCTTCTTATCTCCTAAGAAATTCAAGCGTGAAGAGCGTGAAGCTGGCAAAGCAGCAGGAATTATGGGAATGATAGGAATTACAGAAGGCGCTATTCCATTTGCAGCAGCCGATCCAGCTCGCGTGATTCCCGCTATTGTTGCCGGTGGTATTGTGGGTAATGTAACTGGATTTTTGTTCAACGTATTAAATCATGCGCCATGGGGTGGCTGGATTGTATTACCGGTTGTTGATGGGAAATTTGGCTATGTGGTTGGTACGTTACTTGGTGCTTTAACCACTGCACTCATTGTTATTTCATTAAAGAAAAATGCGGTTGAAGACGAAGATACTACCGTTCGAGAACTTATCTTAACGGCTGTCAAAAATGAAGGCGAAGCTGAGGTATTAGCGGTAACAGCCTGTCCATCGGGGGTTGCTCACACCTTCCTTGCAGCAAAGAGTTTAGAAAAAGCCGCACAACGATTAGGAATTAAAATAAAAGTAGAAACTCAAGGGGCTGATGGTATTAATAACCGCATTACCCCTCTAGATATTAAGAACGCTAAATTGGTTATTTTTGCTCATGATGTAGCAATAAAAGAACCATTACGATTTGCAGGTAAACGAACTCTTGATATCAGTACGAAAGAAGCGATGTATAATGGTGAGGCGTTATTACAAACTAATGCAAGTTATCACCATTTATCAAAAATTTAGATTTAAAATCAATAACGCTGTGTTAGCTCAGTAACAACATGTTCATGAGCCACTGTTTTTAGCAGCGACAAACAATTGCTCGCGTCTTCTTTCGCCATTAATAACGTATCGCATTTTGCATATAAATAACTAGGGTCTGCTTCAATGCTATACACCTTCGTTAATACCTCGATGGCTTTGTTTGACTCTGTTTTCCTGATTGAAATCGCATAGGCATAACCCATTTTTGCATTATTTGGAGCGTTATCATAAGCCATAAAAAAATGCCATGAAGATAACTCATTCAATCCTAATTTATGGTACGTAAAAGCAATACGATAATGTAAGTTCGCATTCTTAGGGAAAGTGGCTAAGTGCTCCAGTAAAATGCGGTTTGCTTCCTCATATTCTTGATGATTACTTAAAACCTGAACATAGCCTAAGCTAATGCGAGGATCAGAGTATTGCTGATTAAGTCGCTGATACATATTTTTTGATTTCAATAAATCATTCTGAGCTGAGTAAAACCATGATCGTTCTAAATCTGCTTCTAATGTTTCAGGTAAATTCTGTAAATAAATATCGGCACTTTGCTCTAAATAGCTTTGATGGGTATCTGGCAAATCCTTCCAAATCGGCATTAAGGCTCTTACTGCTGCTGCTCTTACTGATTCAGAATGATCATCAAGCAGAGGAGATACTACGTCCCATTTTGCTCTTCCTTGCCACTGCTCTGCCGCTTGAACTGCCGCCAAACGAAGTTCTGATTCTGCCGAACGAGAAGCCCTCCCAACTGCTATAATCGCATTAGCCCCTGAAAAACGACCAAGTTCAATTATTGCAGAGACACGCTGTGATATAGATAAATTTGTATTTTGAGAAGACTCAGACAAGTATTGTTCTTTCTCTTCAATAGAAATACCTTGCCAACTATCATTAGTCAGTTCTGCCTCGTCTGCGCGAGCAAACTCGACATAAAATATCAAACATAGTATTGGAACAAGTATTTTCAAAACGGGGGTTAGGTTCATCAACTTTCCTTTTCATCAAGAATAACCTGAGCTAACTCTTCAGTGCGGATCATTAACGAATGCAAAAGGTATACATGCTCTGTAGTTTCCATATCATGCATTACTAACCATTGATTTAATGCCGTTAGTGTATCGCTGTAATTCACATCACTGGTCATTCCATCTTTCAAATAACCCAGATCTTGTAACGCTGTAACCAACTCTGGGTAATTTATCTCTGGCATCATTAAATATTGTAATTCTTTGCTATTTACCATATTAAGTACATTGTAATTTGCTTTAACCATTTCATAACTGGCTGTTACTTTCTCATAGCGCTCATTACAATCTTGATGACTCGGCTTTTGTTGGCAAAAATTAAATAATTGTGTAAATTCAGTATAACGACTACGTTTATTTTCATAAGCAAGCAAAATCATTTTTTCCACTTGCTCACTATCAAAAACGTACTCTGTTAGCACTTTTTCTTGAGCATAATTTTTACTTTGAGCATGGCTAATACCACTAAGTACGATTAAACCAAATAACATGGCCACTTGTATCACTCTCATCACATTAACCTTATTTCTTAAAATTTAGTTTCATTGCATCAGCATTAATTTGCTTATGTACCGGATACCCCATAGTTGCAACAACCATTGATATATAAGGATCAATATGGCTAAAGAACTGTTTCCAACCTGCACATAAGTAGTTTAACCCTGCATCACCCTCTAGAGTTTTTGTGAAACGATTTTTAGGGCACTCACCATAACAAGCAAATTGATAGGTACATTTACGGCACTGGTTCGGTAAGTCGCCTTCTTTGGCTCTGCCAAATTCTTCTTGTCCTAATGAAAACTGCATGTCTTCTAGATTTTCATCATTAATATTTCCCAGTTTATAATCTGGGTACACATAATGGTCGCACGCAAACACATCGCCGTTATGTTCAATGGCTAATCCTTTTCCGCACATAGGCGCAAGCGTGCATAACGGGTTAACTCGTCCCATCCATGTTTCAACACACGCTTCAAAATAAGGTACATTTACCTGTCCAATATCATTTTCTAACCATTCATCAAAAATTGTGGTTAAAAAAGTCCCCCATTGAGAAGGAGACACACACCAAGACTCTACAACAGAGTTTGGGTGACTCGGCTCCAGCTCGGGCATTCCTTGAAATAAAACCTCTTCATCAGCCCACTTTTGTGGTGCGGTATTTCGGAAGGATTTTGGCTCAACGATGGGAATAAATTGCAGTTGAGGGGAACGAATTTCATCTCTTAAAAAACGATACACTTCAAGCGGGTTTGAGCCTGTTAAATTATTCACACAGGTTAATGTTGCAAACCTAACCTTATATTTATGTAGAATATCTACGCCTTTCATCGTTTGTTTAAATGTGCCACGACCAGAACGATTGGTGCGATAGGCATTGTGGATCATCTCAGGTCCATCAATACTTAAACCCACCAAAAAGTTATTCTTGCTTAAAAACTTGCCCCACTCATCCGTTAACAACGTACCATTCGTTTGCAGGTTATTTTCTATAGTGACACCTTTGGGGCAATATTTTTTCTGTAGCTTTACTACGTCTCTAAAAAAATTAACACCCAATAATGTTGGCTCTCCACCTTGCCAATGAAAGACTATTTCAGGGAAATTTTGTTGTTCTATATAGGTTTTGATGTAGGTTTCTAACATCTCTTCAGACATTTGAGTACCACAGCCTTTTTCATGACCAAGCAGTTCTTCTTTACTTAGGTAATAACAATAAGTGCAATCAATATTGCATGCAGAACCAATTGGCTTTGTCATGATATTCATTCTTTGAATTGGCTTCAGAGTTGAAGGTGTGCAACCTAAATCTTGAGCTTGTGTAAACATACTAAACCTCGATATTGATACGCACACCTTGTGCTAACGATTTCCATAACTTAAAAAGCATTGCGTTTAAAAACCTATTATCGAGCGTTTACTTAAAAAGATAATCAGTAAATCTACTGATTATTTATGAGAACGAAGATATTACCGCTATTTTATAATTAAGGTTCACCCTACTTCCAACTAAGTAAGCAGGCCAAACACAAAGGTTTGGCCTGCTTTATAATTTTAATCCTCAATTTAGAATTGTTATTTATTGATATTGCGCACGCTGCCAAATGTTCATTTTTTCAACCATCTGATCGATAGAGAATGAACCCGGAACCTGACGTGGTGGGAACTCTTGGAATGTTTGTAAGAACTGAGCTGTCGAAGCCGCACCTAGATACATGTATGGTAGATGTTCGATATACCATTTAGTGTATTGGCCTTCATGATCAGCATTCTCGTATGGGTCTTGGCGTAAGTTATACATCTTAGGAGCACGAAGCTCATCAAATGCACAGTTCCAAGTTTCTAAACCGTGGCAGTTATTTACGCTAAACATCACTTTATAATCACCAACACGAACTGCTGAAATATCACCAACATCCGTTGCATAGATATACGTTTTACGAGGCCATGATGCTAAGTTATGTTGAGTGTTTGCTTTACCCGTTTCTAATGCAGGCAGTAGGTTATAGCCATCTAAATGCACTTTGTATTTTGTGCCATTTAGCGTTTTGCCTTTCTTCAAATCAGCAACAATATTTTTCTCGCCTGCTGCTGCTAAGAACATTGGAGCCCAATCGTTATGTGCTGCCATTTCATTTGCAAATGAGCCTGCAGGGATCTTACCTGGCCAGCGCATCATAGCAGGAACACGGTGCCCACCTTCCCAAGATGAGTTTTTCTCACCACGGAAACGTACCGTACCACCATCAGGCCATGACAATTTTTCTGCACCGTTATCTGTGGTGTATGAAACAATGGTATTGTCTGCGATTTTCAATTCATCGAGTTTATCTAGCAGCTCACCGACCATGTTGTCGTGCTCAACTAACCCATCACCGTAAATACCACCACGTTGAGATAATCCTTTAGATTCTTCTTTTAAGTGCGTCCACACATGCATACGTGTTGAGTTAAACCATACAAAGAAAGGCTTTTTTTCTTTATGTGCTTTATCAATAAAATCTAGGGCTGCTGATAAGAATTCTTCATCCACTGTCTCCATACGTTTGCGCGTTAATGGACCTGTATCTTCAATTTTTCCATCGGCGTATGAGTGAATGACACCGCGCGGTCCAAACTTCTTTTTAAACTCAGGGCTTTTTGGGTAATCAGGATGTTCAGGTTCTTCTTCTGCATTTAAGTGGTATAAATTACCGAAGAACTCATCAAAACCGTGCTTTGTTGGTAAATGTGAATCTAAGTCACCTAAATGGTTTTTACCAAACTGTCCTGTCATATACCCCTTATGCTTTAGCATGGTAGCAATGGTTGGATCTTCTTTTCTCATACCTTGAGTCGCACCCGGCATACCTACTTTGGTCAGACCGGTTCGAATTGGATGTTGCCCGGTAATGAATGCAGAGCGGCCAGCGGTACAGGAGTTTTCTCCATAAAAATCAGTAAATAACACACCTTCATTTGCAATGCGGTCAATATTTGGTGTCCAATGACCCGCTTGCCCTTTTGTGTAGGCACTCAGATTATCCATACCAATATCATCACCCCATATTGCTAGAATATTTGGACGGTTAGTATCAGTGGTTGCATAACTTGCCATAGCGGTAGAGGCTAATGCAGCACCTATCGCTATTTGTAAAAAGGTTTTTTTATTAAACATAGAACAGACCTATAATAATTAGAAAGAATATGTGGATACCTTTTTATTATTCGATCTTTACGCAAAGAGATAATCAATAGAATTACTGCTTACCGTTTTAGACTCCAATATTTCTATTTCCAATCACATTTTTACGCTGCAAAAAAAATATGCAGAAAATTTACTCTTGAGAAACAAGAAATACAAAAGATATAAGAGTCATTGACAATTAAACATCAATACGACTATCTTGATATTATAAAAATAAACAGAGGGTTATACTCGTTATGTTAAAAACAAATACTGACTTTGAATCGTTACTTATTGAACAGTCCAACACACTAACATCCAGTAAACCCCAAGAATTTGAAGACACATTCATTACTCTAGCAAGCCAAGCATTGGAGTGGTTTAAACTCGATAGACTCACCCTTTTCCCTAATTCCATGATTTTACTTAATGACGGTAAAACCATTTCAGTTTCTCGATCTAACGTTCCAGAACTGGATAAAAAGCGTTTTATAAAAGGTAATTATAAAGAATACCTATCGATCCTTAAATCCAAACAGCCTTGGCAAATATTTAACCCACAAGCGTTACAAACTCATAAGCTAGATCCAATAAAAGAGCTTTTTGAAGAGGGTGTAAAATGGCATGGGATCATCAGCTTACAGCTCTTTGGGCAAACATGGGGCGCCCTTGCTTTCTCCCGCTTTGATACTAACGAAGTTGAGTTATCGGATCAGGAAATTAAACGATTAAAATTATTGTGTGATATGTGGTTATGTTATTGGCAACACTCTATGGTTACTCGTAGTCTGCAATCAAACTTGACCGATATAGGCAGTAATGAGGGTGAAAAACTTCTACTCCTTAGCAAAAAGCAATGTTCCGTTTTATCGCTATTAGCACAGGGACTCACTGCAAAGCAATGCGCTGATAAGCTCTTTTTAAGCCCTAGAACCATTGAATCTCATAAATATCGTATGTTAGATCTCCTCAACCTTGATAATCATAATGACCTTATCCAATTTGCGTTACGTAATGGATTAGGCATTGATGATTAAAAGATAACGCGACCAAACTCTCCCTTTTGCTTTCTTTTGTTTTTTAGCAGTAAATTTACTGATTCATACTCTCTCCTCTCTGCGTAATATTCTCTCAATCGCTTCATCGTCTGAATGAAGCGAATTCTACCCTATTCTTTTTATTCACACTTTTTGGGAAGCGATATGAGTTTAATTACGATGCCTTTCGTTGATACTGGTTTTGATACTGGTCTTCACGTCGTTGCTAGCGTGGTATTGGTTGGCACAATTCTCGGTGCGTTATATGGGTTCTGGAAATTCCATGAACTACCAATACATCACGCAGATAAAAACAAACATGGCCAAATGGCGCTAGTGACTATTCTTACCTGGATAGGCTTTATCTGGCATTGGGTTTGGGTTGTCGCTGTCATCATTGCCTATATTGATTCAGAACAAACCATACGTCGCATTCGAACCGTATGGCACGATACGACGCCTCCAAAACAACCGCAACCAGAGCAAGGAGAATAATCATGTTAGAAGGATTAGCTGTTTGGGCTCTCTTTATTTATATCCTCCGCTTGGTTGGTATTCCGTGGAAAACACCTTTTAAAACCTTCGCTTATGGTGGCGGCACCGCTTGGTTAATGTTTGTATGGGTTGGTTTAATTACGTGGGCGCCTATGGATCTTTCTGGAGGATCAGTTGTTCAATCTCCACACATTCAATTACGTCCAGCCTCAACTCGCATTACCGGTAATATTGAAGCTCTTCATATCACGCCAAATCAAGAGGTAACAAAAGGCCAATTAATATATGAAATTAATGACGACCCTTATGTTATTGCTCATGAAAAGGCCAAAGCGCAACTGATGATCGCTGAGAAATCCTACGATGCTGCGAAACAAGATATGGAGATTTCTAAAACAAACCATCAAGCCGCACTTGAAGATATTGAGATCATCGCCAACCAAATCCAAACGGCAAAGTACGACTTGAGTTTAAATTTACGGACCTTAAAACGCTATGTAGACCAAAATAGTAAAGTAAAAAATACCATTACTGAAAGTGCAATCGACCAACAAAAAACCGTTGTTCTCATCGCTAAAAGTCAGATCCACATACTTGAATCACAACAAGATAAATCCCTAATTACAGTTCAAAAAAATAAAAATTTACTAGCGAAATCACATATTACTGTTGCAAGTAAAAAAGCAGAGTTAAAAAATAAACAAGCCTCACTAGCACAAGCTAAATGGGATTTATCTCAAACAAAAATACATGCTCCAACTGATGGATATGTGACTAACTTTATGGCTCGTGAAGGCCAATTTGTTGGAGCTATGCCACGCTTAAAAATGTATAGCCACGAAAAGTTTGTACTTATGCGCATCAACCATCAAGCATTTAGAAATGTACATTTCAGTCAAAAAGCCGAGTTTGTAACCGCTATCTACCCTGGAAAAGTCTTTTCTGCCCAAGTAGAAGGTATTGTTGAAGCGACAGGAGAATCTCAAGGTTCTCTATTAGCCCGCGAGACAAATGTTCGTGCAACAACAGGAAAAAATATAAAAAACAAGCACCACTTTATCCGCTTAAAAATTAACGAGCCTGAAGGTTACGATATTCCAGTCGGAGCTGTTGGTCTTGCATGGGTTAATGCTGAAAAGCCAATTCCATTTTTGAACTTCTTAAATGTTATTCGCGGCATCATCATCCGTATGAAAGCACAGATTTATTACATATACAGCATGTAGGTGAACTATGAAATATTTCCATCAACTCTGTGATTATATTGACCAAATACACCGAAAGAAAAGCCAACTAATACTACTTGTTTTATTTTGTTTATTAGTTAATTACCGATAAAACCACTATTTAGCTGAGTTATGCCCTTATTTATTTTTTGGTTCATGCTCAACTTATTCTTTTTTGGGACCATTATGAAAAAGACACTACTTGCATTACTTATTTTCTCTTCTTACTCACAAGCAAGCGGCTTACTGCTACAAGAAGCAGTAACAGCCAATGCAGGAACCGCCGGCGCAGGTGATGGCGTTTATACAGAAACAGCCTCCGCAAACTGGACTAACCCTGCTACCATGTCTTACATGGGGGAGCAAAAAACAACCGTTAATATCATGCTATTAGATCTCACCATGGATTATAACGACAATATAAATAATGATAATGGTGAAGCTCATACTGTCATGCCTTCTGCTGGTATATTTTATGTACGCCAACTCAGTGATACCCTTCATCTAGGAATGAATTTTGGTGTCGTTGGCGGTTCATCTATTGAATATGGTGACGATTGGGCAGGCGCTGCTTATTTAGACAAAGCCTTTATGTCTGGCATGCAGATCAACCCTAGTTTAAGCTATAAAATTAATGACAATTTATCTGTTGGTGTTGGTGCTCAATTCAGCTACGGCCTATTAGAAGTATCTACCTCTTCTCTTCAAACCAATTTAGATACAGATTGGGCCTATGGGTTTAATGCCGGAACCATGTACCAAGCAGAAAAATGGGCGCTAGGGCTAAGCTACCGTTCAAAAGTAACTCATGAGTTTGATGTAGAAGCGAGTACTGCTAATCGCGCTATCCCCCTTGGCACTGAATTACTTATCCCTACCATCATTGATCTAAGCGGTAATTACAATCTAACCCCCCAGATCACTCTACTAGGCTCTGTTCAATACCACGGTTGGAGTGATTTTACTGACACGCCAATTTATACGGATTCGTTGTCTCCACAATCAATAGATCGTAATTGGGAAGATGTTTGGAAATTTGCCATTGGTGCAGATTATCAACTTAACGCCAAATGGGCCTTAAAAGCAGGGTTTTCTTATGAAACCTCTCCACAAGACGATCCATCAATGCAGTGGGTAGATTTACCTGTAGGTGAGCAATACCGTTATTCTATGGGAGCAAGCACTTATTGGAATACAAACCGCATCGATTTCTTCTATGAATATGCAGATTTTGGCACTATGCCGATAGATCGTGAAATTGGTCCAACTAACCGTGTTCTTCCTAATCTTGATGGTGAATTTGAAGGGCACATCCACTTTATTGGTATGAACATTACTTTCTAAGATAGATAAACTGATTGATGCAGTGCATAGAGCTTTCCTACACACTGCATCATTTATCAATTAAAAACGGTAATCAATACCAACCGAAGCGGTGATTTCATCAGATTCTATTTCACCTCGTGAAGTATCGTTCAATTGAATAACATCGTATTTGAATTCAAACATGATATTAATATTTTTATCACCCACTTTGGTTTTAATGCCTTGTAGCCACATAAGGTTAGCCACTTGCATATCAACACCACCATAAGAAGAACCTAGGTTCACATTAAATACTGAAAAGTGGGTATCGTTCCAAGGGTGTAAGGCATATAAGTTCACTGACCCTAAATGTGCTTCTTCACCACCTAATGCGGCAGCAACTTGGCTTGAAGTAATTTTAGGGATAGGAGAGCCAGCCATGCCAGTAGCTAGCTCTGCAATATCATCCGTTTTAAAGTCAACATAGGTATAATTTAATGATGGAAAAAACAGAGTACCATCGTCATTGGACAACGGAAGCATATACCCTGTTGTGTACATCCCAGCAGCTTCATCTAAGTGATAAACATCAACATATACACCACCAAAACGATCAAAATGTGCAGCACGTAAACGAGCATTATGGGACTGAGTGTAATACTCAGCAAAACCAACCGTTTGAGAAATATCACTGGTTAACCCACTGGCTCCACCACCAGCAAGCAATTTTAGCTCACCTTGTTCATCTGCGAACACCGCAGCTCGTGCACTACTGTTACGAGGATCGGCATCGTGATAGCCCTCTGCACCTTGCTCTTGAGCAAAACTTACGCCCGAAAAAAGTAAGCTTGAGGTTAACGCACCCACTGCGGTTTTTGTCATAAAATTCATAATGTCATCACTCTTATTTATATGGCTAGTCGCCGAATATTTACTGTGAAGACACTGTAATCATAGAGCGATTTACACGCTACTTATAGAAAATATAAGCAATGCTAATTCGGCTCAAAAACATCATGAGATACCTTATGTACCAGAAATATAATCAACAACTTAATTTAAACTACCTCCGTATTTTTAATGCTATTTACATGACAAAAAGCACTAAAAAGGCGGCTCATATTCTCGGTATCTCGCAATCGGCAGTAAGCCAAACGTTAACTAAGATGCGTGCTTTTACTGAAGATAAGCTCTTTTATTCTATTGACGGCCAACTTGAACCTACTTACAGAGCAGATAAAATTGGCATGGGGCTAAATGAGCACCTAGCATTGTTAGATGACCGCTTGTGTGACCACTCTTTTTTTAATCCTGATACTTTCGATGGAGAACTTACGGTTGCTGTCTCTAGCTTATTTCTGGAAGCACTAGCAACAGAATTAACCACCAGTGTTATTTTTGACTCTTTCCCTAATGCCAAATTAAATATTACAACGTGGACAGATAAAACCATTGAAGATATCCAAAACGGTGCGGTACATATTGGCTTAAACTATTACCCTATTGATACCCCAAAATCTGTCCGCTCAGTGCCCGTTACCATTACATCACCCGTGTTAATCACCAGAAAAAACCACCCTTGGACTCAAACAGACAAACAAAAAGAAACCATTCATAGCTATCCTATTGGCGGAATGCTATTACCCGGATTAACCAATAATCATGCGATTTTAGAAAAGCACAACAAACAGAACTTCAACTTTAAATACCGCTCAGCAAGTATGTCCGTCTTAACCTGTCTTGCTGAAAACTCAGATATGATCGCCATCACTGAGGCTTTATCAGCTTCAATGTGCTGTAATAACGACAACATTGACATAATCACAACTCAATGGCTTGATGACTTAATGCCGACTCAAATTCACCACGCTGTCTATTATTTAGAGCGGAACCATCAATTGCCACTTTATCGACATGCATGTGACACTATCAAAACGGTTATTTCAGAGAAGCTCGCCAGCATCGCAACTAAAACGAAGTTGGTTACTAGATAGTAGTTAAATACAGTAAATTTACTCTAGGTATAGCGTTTTCAATGAATCAAAATACACGCTTACTTTTTAGGCCTGTATTTCATGAAAAAACAACTTCCCTTATTACTATTAGCATCCGCCACTCTCTCAGTTAATGCAGCTCAACCTTTGTTTGTATCAGCGCAATCTCCGATCCATTCAAATATATTGTCATTACAGTTACGTGAAGCAGAAGCTATGCAACCTGGGCAATTTGAAGTAAAAACTTCGTACACCAAAGCGAGTATTTGGGCTGAAACTAGTGATTACTTCTTAGATTATTATCAAAATAACATTGATCTTGCTGTCGCTTATCAATTAACACCATTGGTAAAAACGGAAGTTGGCTTTAAACGCATTACAGCAAGAAACAATGAATTAGACGAGCTCACTAAGAATTTTCATGATTTTTTTGGTATTGGACAGAATGGCCGAGATGAAGTTGATGATGATCGTTTCTATATATCGATACCTAGTCTAGGTGTTCAGTATGATGACTTTGAAGGCGAAACGTTAACCAATGCTTTCTTTATATATAGTAAGGTAGCTATTCTTCAAACTGCCTATCAAGCCGTTTCTGTTGGTGGCACTCTTTATTATAACAATGTCGACAGTGGCCCCTTTGCTCGATCAAGCTTTGAGCAAGGTATCCAAATTAATTACAGCCTTCATCAATATGTACACCATTTCTATACCTCTACTGGTTTAGTGCATAGAAATGGAGATATTTCAGATGAGATTTTAAACTCAAGCTCTGGTTTTTTAAGTATGGGTTACGAGTACCAATTTTTGCCTCAACACAGTGTGCTACTTGAATCACACAATTACAGTGGTTGGGCAAATGAAAATGCCAGAAACATGGATAACAGTACAGATATCGCCTTCTCTCTTGGCTTACGAGTTGTAATCTAATATTCCAACCTTATATACAATCCAAAACAGCTCGAATTAACTGCAAATGAGGCTCAACCAAATCTTGATGATTGCTTCGATATCCTCCACCAACCACGCAGGCAATAGGAATGCCTTTTTGTTTAGTAAAAGATCTCATCCAAAGATCTCGTTGATATAGGCCTTCTGTCGATACATCCAAATAACCTAGCTCGTCATCGATATGGATATCCACCCCTGCATCATAAATAATCAAATCAGGTTGGTGGTGATTAATTGCCATTTCAACAACCTGCTGAAACGCCTCTAAAAACTCAGTATCTTGAGTGCCAATAGATAAGGGAACATCGTAATCAGACGTTGGCTTACGTGCAGGAAAGTTTTTATCGCAATGAAATGAGACCGTAATAATATCGTCTCTATCTGCACAAAGCGTTGCCGTTCCATCACCATGATGCACATCACTATCAATGATTAACACCTTATCAATATTGTCTTGCTGTAATGCGTGATGTGCCGCTATAACTAAATCATTAACTAAACAAAAGCCACTGCCAAAATCGTAATGCGCATGATGGTACCCACCACTTAAATGCACCGCAGCCCCGTATTCTAGTGCTTTGTCTACGGTTAAACAGGTGCCAGCGGTAGAGGTTAGTGTTCTTTGAATTAACGACTCACTCCACGGGAATCCAATACGTCGCATTTTAGCTGCCGGTAATGTTCCAGAGACTAAAGCATCAATATAATTATCTTCATGTACTTGTTTAATATCACTAACCGTTAATGCAGTAGGTTCAAAATAATCAAGTAGATAATCAGAATAATGAGATTGAATGGCTTCATACAAACGCTGATATTTTAGAATAGGATAGCGATGGCCTTCAGGGAGATCTAATTGCGAATAAATTGGATGATAAATTAACGGCAACATGATCAAATAAGCCCTACTCTAGAAACAAAAAAAGAGCAGCTATTATGGCTGCTCTCTATCAATACACAAGGGTAAGTCTGATTCTAGTAATTAATTACTCATCGCTACTTTCTTTGGTTGCACTTTGCTGAATACTTTATTTACTAAAATAGTAATAAGCACAGGAAGCAACCAAGAAGTATGAGAAGAGAATAACGGCAGCCATTGCTCACAAAACGCCATCATACCGTCTGGTAAGGTACCTAAGATATGCAACGCATCAATACTACCAAACAATGCCGCAATACATACAATAGTCGTATGACTCATCGAAATCATCGGTTTCTCTGACTCTGTTTTTTCTGGCAGTAGAATCATTGCAATGATCAACGCGATGGCAATCGGACATAAGATCAGAATCGCCGGTAAGCTCACCTCAATAATCGTCTCTAACCCTACGTTTGAAATGATCGCCGTAAGCACCATAATTACCGTTGCGCTTACTTTAAAGGTGATGCCGTAAGTATTCTTATAGTATTCAGAGTTAGCATTGGTTAACCCAATTGTTGTGGTTAAACACGCCATTAAGGTGATTGCAGCTAATAAAAGCTGGCCTAATACACCAAACTCCCCCGCTGCATAACGCGTTAAGATCTCACCACCATTACTTGCACTTGGTGCAATCTCAGACGAAGTTGAGCCTAAATAGCCCATTGCTAAGTAACACAATGACATCAATACAGAGTAAATAACGGCGATACGTAGCGTGTAGTAAGAGATGGCTTTTTTACTCTCAACACCTTTGCTACGAATGGTTTGAATTATAACCCAACCAAAGGCTACCGCTGCGATAGCATCTAGTGTCATGTAGCCTTGAATTAAGCCATTCACCGCAGGAGCTTGCTCGTAAATTTCAATCGCTTGGCTTGGAGAGCCCAAAGGATTTAATAATGCCGCAACAACTAATACCGTTAACATCGCAATCAATGCAGGTGTCATTACCTTACCGATATAATCAATTAACTTACCCGGTTTTAATGCCAAGCATAAGGTTAATGCACAGAATAAAGCGGAGAATACCATTAAGCCATTACCAGAATAGAAAGGTTTAATCCCCATTTCATACGCAACGGTTACTGCGCGTGGTAAGACAAATGCAGGGCCTAATGTAGTTAACACTAAGAACCAAAATGAGCGGTCCATCCATTTAGGAAGTGATGATGTCAGCTTATCAGCAGAAGATAAACGGCCTAATACGACCAAAGTGATAGCAGGTAATCCAACAGCAGTAAGCAGAAATCCGCCAATAGCAATAAGCCAATTGTCGCCAGCTTGTTGTGCCATTAATGGTGGATAGATTAAGTTACCTGCACCGAGAAAGAGTGCAAATGTCATAAAGCCGATAGCGGCGAGATCTCTTCTGTTCAAACGACATACCTTTTATAAATTAAAACAGGGTGTCAATTTGGCTAGAAGATTATAAAGAAAGGTTCTTATCCGCCAGCCTAACTGACGAATAAAAAAATCGTCAGTATCAGTAAATGACAACGACGACAGAGACGAGTGCATAAGCATTACGCTTAGTAGCAGTGAGTAAACCTGCTTGATGTTGTTTGATGTCTGTAGACATAACTTACACACTCTAGAAAAAATAATTGTCTTTAAGCTAAAGGAATTACCGAGAATTGTAAAGCTTAATTATAAAATTGTTAATTATTACTCTGTTGGCATAATGACTTGAAGCACAAGTTCTGGTTAATCCTCAAATTCAGGAATAACATGTGCACTCATAATTTTCCCAATAAGAGAAGGGAAATTAAAGTTAGAGGCGGTTTTAACAACAACTAAATTTAACTCTTTAATAATGACAATATCTTGCCCACCATAACCTTGTGCTAAAATTGCAGGGTATTTTTTACCGTTTACATAAAAGGTTGTATTCCACCAAAAATAACCATATTTTTTCCCTGTTAAATTTGTATCCATAATAGGCTCAGTTGATTCAATAAGATAATTTTTATCTACAAGTTGTTTACCATTCCAATTACCATCATTAAGCACGAGTTGTCCTATTTTCAACATATCTCTTGGCCTTAAAAAAGCACCACCAGCTACGTTTGTACGATCATCATTTTGCTTAAGCCAATAAGCATTCTTAAAACAGAGCGCCGAAAGTGGACCATTCTTAGCATAATCACTCATCGGTGATTGATTTGTTGCTTGGCTTATAACCTCTCCGACAACAGAAACAAAACCACCACTATAATTAAATCTATCACCTGGCTTTTCAATAAGAGACTGCTCAAGAGTAAATGCTACAGAGTCTTCGCTAAATATTTCTTTATAACGAATATTTTCAGGATTAGAATAAGAGGTATCCCATTCATTCCAATGAAGTCCTGCCGACATAGTAAGAAGATTCTGTAATGTTATTTTTTCTCTTCCTCCATTAAGGTATTCTTTATAATTTGGTAGTAGCAGTGGAAGTGTTTGCTTTATATCTACTATTTTGTTTTCTTTAATAGCTGAGCCAACTAATAATGATGTTAAACTTTTACTTACTGATTGAATCATATGTGGCTCATCAGCATTCCATCCATTAAAGTAACGCTCTACAACTAATTTATCATCTTTCAAAATAAGTAAGCTATTAATATTCTTGTAAACATTTCTTCCAATTTCAATTTTAGAAATAAGCGTATCAATATTTTCATATGTATCAGTAACGTTATCTAATGAAGTGATAGGATAGCTATCCTTACAAACATCTACCTTTGAAGTACTAAATTCTGCCATTTTCTTGTCTGAATTATATAGCACTGATATGAATTTTTCCTTTGGGATGTCTACACGTTCATATACTGAGTGAGAACCAAACAAGTTAACAATTTGTTTCTGATATTTTCCTTTAATTTTATCTTGAAAATACCCATTTATATCAATAGTAATATCTCTAGCCCTAAATTTACCATCATCATAAATAAATAATTCGACTGAACCAGAAGTTGCACTCCCAAAATATCGACCATTATGTTCTTTAATAAGAAGATAAGGTTTGCTTTCTGAATTCTCTCTATAAATACCACTATATGGGTCTATCTCCGAAGAAATAGATACTGAAGATAATGAACATAAGATAACAAGCAACAGGTATATTCTAATTTTTGAAACACTAAATACTAATGAACTATACCTTAATGATAATAGATTTCGATTTAACACTGATAAAAAACTAACATCTGTAACCTTCATAATATATCCTTATATTACATTGCGTATCATTTATAAATATCACCCCTACGATTATTTACTTATCACTGTTAATTTATAATGATACATATCAAATTTAAGTTAATTAATAATCCCCGCAACATAAACCTTACATTGTAAATAGTTCTTTGGATGAGTAGATACGAGAAACATCTATATATACAGCCCTCTATATAATGAGATGTTCGGTTAATTCAATATACTATAAAAACACTCGATAAATAGATTATCGAGTGTATAAAACTCACATTATTAATTTAAAAGCTTGAATTTGGTTGCGTTAAGAACTCAATTTCTTCTTCTGTTGATTCTCGCCCTAAAATGGCATTTCTATGTGGGTAGCGACCAAAGCGATCAATAATGTCTTTGTGCTTATGCTCAAACTCTAAATTGTAAGCATTTCCTAGCTGCTCAAAAAGCGTCACCGCTTCAACATGGATCTTTTGAGATTCGCTGTGCATAAAAGGCATATATAGAAAACTACGTTCAACTTGAGATAACTCAGCATCAAAGCCTTGTGATATGGCAAATTGAGCAAGTGCTAAGGCTAAAGGATCGGTTGCGAATGACTCTGGTGTATCACGATAAATATTACGAGAGAATTGATCTAAAAGAATGATTTCAGCAAGACTTCCTAATGCCGTTGTACGCCATTGAGATAACTCACCGGCCTGTGCTTGTCTATGCAGCGCACTAAAACGCGCCTTTATCACAGCATCAAGTTCTAAGTCTTTTTGCCACCACTGCTTTGGTTCAAGCTCGTTAAACCAAAAATTTATGACGTCCTGATACATATGCCCTTCCTTTTTAATTACAAAATCACAATTTTAACCTGCACGAAGCGCTAAAATTTTCTCTATATCATCTGTTTCTCTATAAAGAGTTAATTCTTTATCTTTAGACTCAATAGCAACAATCGACATTCTATCTGCGAGTTCATTGCCTTCAATACCAACGTGACCGTTAACATGAAAGACTTCGATCTTATTCGCGATCTCTTGATACAAAGCGTACATAGGTTTAATTATGTCTAAGTTTTTGATTTCACCGCTCGCTTTCGTCCAACCTTTCTTCGACCAGCCTTCCGCCCACTGAGTGATACTCTGTATCGCATACATAGAATCACAATAAATGGCAACTGAATAGCCTTTAGCAATCTTCTCTTTTGCCAATATAAAAGCCTGATATAAACCATTTAACTCAGCGGTATTATTTGTGCCAACCGCTTGATAAATACCGTACCACAATTCACTTATCTTATTGTGTTCATAGACAGCAATACCGGCACCGGCTTCACCTGGATTAGGCACACTTGCCCCATCGGTGAAAATTTTGATATCAAATGACATCTCCGTAATTTGGTCTTGAGAAAGAGGTGTCTTTTTTGACCCTCCTGATTTCTTAGCCGAGGGCACAGTCGATGATTGAGTACTAGTTTTATTCCCAAAAGCGGATTCAGCCTCCGTTAATGAAGGGAATGATTTATACTTCGCACCAGCAAACTTATCGACTTGGGCTTTACATTGAGCCCACGTTGTAAATATTCCAGTTTCACGACCTTTCCACACAACATAATATTTTTGAGCCAATCTAATTCCCTTACTAACAATTTACGAATGAACTTTTCAGCACAAAATGATCATCATGCGTTTCTATGATCTTCCATTGTAGGTTTGAATACAATGCCGGTATATGGGTAAACACTAATAATTCTGATTCCGCCATTTCCATCACGACTTTTTCAGCCTGATTTATCAACTGTGAGCTAATACCTTGCTTACGATTTTCAGGGGTAACAAACACGCCATTAATCCAAACAGCCAGCTCTTGAGTTATTGGAGAGAGAAAACGAGTAAACACTAAACCACCAACCAATTTCCCATTCTCTAAAGCAACAATTGGATTTGGGATTATCTTTCCCTCTTTGATGCTAGCTAAAGGCTCAACATCATCCCACTCAGCTTCAAACCATTGGTAAAGCTCAGTTAAATATAACGAATCACTTTCAACTGATTGAATTAAAATCATAATTACATCCTTGAATTATTTATTTACACCATCATCGTTTGTTAACTTCTACTACTGAAAAGCTTACAAGAACTTCTCAATTAGAGTTTCATCAATATAGACATCACCTACTTTTGCGTGCTTTTTAGCAATACCTACAACTTCGAAACCTTGCTTTACATAGGCAGCTAACGCTCGCTCATTGTCACCACGAACATAAGCAAATAATTTTTCGTACCCTTTTGCTTTCGCAACTTCAAATGTAGATTGAAACAGTTTTTTAGATACGCCTTGTCCTCTACTGTTACTACCAACAAATGTACCAATAATACCAACATGGTCAAAAGCTTTAGTGTATGACGCGAATGGCTCTACATTTTGAAAACCAATAACCTTAGAACCATCTTCGTTAACAGCTACAGTAAAAACGCCACGCTCAGGGAACTGTGCAATAAACTCTTTTTCTTCATCAACAGTAAATGTCGTATCTAATACAGTATACAAACCTTCAATAATAATTGGATTAAGGACATCTGTGATACCTTGAGCATCATTTATACTTACTTGTCGAACTACTAAACTCATGAAATTACACTCCTATTTAATCTGAATCTGTTTTACATGAGTTGAATTATTTCGGCAACAACTACCGTCTATATAACACGTTTACTACGAACAGATTAAGCCTAAATTTACCATTTATATACGGGAAAAAAGAGACTTAAAATGCGAATATAGGAAACCGTGTTGATTGCTTCGTTTTTAACGGAGTGATATGTTGATTATGTTTTATATAATGCTACCATTCCTTCCCCTCTTAATAATAGAAGACCACGAACATGAAGATGTTTATTGCCCTATTTAGCTTAATGATCTGTTGGACAACGCAAGCAGCAACTGAAAAAAATACAATTTGGTATGAACACCAAGTAATATCACTTCCAGAGGTAACTCAAAGCCGATTAAACACGAAACTTAAGCTATTAGAACTAGTGTCTCTACGTCAATGGAATATTACTAATCAAGCTTCAGACTCAGGGCAACCGCATGAGTGGTTAAATTTTAACCTCTGAGAAAAAACCTGCCGTTAAAACAGATTCAAGCATTGAAGTATTCATCATGCATCGCTTTTGTTTACCCACGATACTCAGTTTTGTGGG
>Ga0316197_10000275_pt1 | contig 36579 bp, 27 predicted proteins | sample OudBiesiAoxic_MG_FD_204939 | JGI IMG/M metagenome (GOLD analysis project Ga0316197, IMG submission 204939) | Coastal sediment microbial communities from Oude Bieten Haven, Netherlands - site A oxic | ecosystem: Environmental > Aquatic > Marine > Coastal > Sediment | place: Netherlands... | reverse complement strand
GAAAGTGTTCTTTAAAATGGTCAATGTGCATCGAATTCTCCTCGTTAAAGGAGGTATATGATCACAGGTAAATCTGATCGTCAAATCGATCGTTTAATTGATTAAAAAACATTCGTGATCTTGCCCTAACATAAGAAACTCATGAAATGGCTATCAAGACAAAAAAATTAATCGGTGACTTATTTGATCCAAAATAAAAACTCCTAATTTATTTTACAAAAACTTACAATCACTATCGACAAATTTGTGATTAAGGTCTAATATTTGATAAATTATAAAATAGTCTGCACCGCTAATTTCTTAACACTGAGAGGTCTTCATGCCATTTTCTTTAAAAGATATGTCCATACGTATTCAAATATTGCTACCTGTTATCCTAACTGCTTTAGCCTTATTTATTTCTTTAGGTTTTACAGCTTCTAGCCTTGAAAAAGAACAAGGTATAATTGCAAGTAATACCGATTCTTTTGTTTTTTATAAAGATCAGTTAGCGAAAGTAGATGATATCATTTATCCATTACGTATAGGTGCTGTTTACGCAATCTACGATCCTGAACGTCGCTCTGGATTTACAAATGAATTGAGAAGCCAAGTAAATACTATTAATTCATTACTTGATGAGTTAGAAACAAAAAATACATTTTCTCGCGAAGTCAGCCAAGTTCGAACAACTATTAATAATTATGTAGAATTTTCTAATAAGGTAATTACTTATCTTAATAAAAAAGAAAGCGGTATAGCAGTAAACGAAAGTTATGACACTCTGATTTCTCAGTATCGCGATATAGGCAATAGCATGGTGTCTTCTATCAATACCCTTTCTCAACGTGTGAATCAATTTTCTAATGTTGCAATGGCTGAAAGTTATAAGAAAAACAATCAACTAAAGATTAATGCTGGCTTAACTATATTGGCCGTATTTATCATTTCTATGGTCACTGCATGGTGGTTATCTGGCTTAATCGTTACACCAATTAAACAAATTCAATTAATTATCCGTCGCTTAGCGGAAGGTGATTTAACTGTGCGTGCGAATGCCGATGGAGACAATGAAGTTGCTGAACTAGGTAAAGATATCAACACCACCGCGACCCAACTTCAAACTACAGTAGAAGCACTATCTCGTATTAGTGAAGACGTTGCTGCAGCATCTACTGAATTGGCTGCGGTTATGACAGAATCTGAAGCAAACTCACAAAAAGAACTCAGTGAAATAGAACAAGTTGCCTCTGCAGTAAATGAACTATCAAGCACAGCTGATAACGTGAGTGATAATGCGCTATCTGCAGATAGAACCGCTCGTGATACCAATGATCTTGCTCGTTCTGGCCTAGATATTTTTACTCAAAGTAATCAAGCAAGTGAAGATATGGCAAATGCTCTAACTGATGCAGCTGTTGTTGTGAATCGCTTAAAAGAGCAATCAGAGCAGATCAATAACGTTGTTGAAGTGATCCGTGGCGTTTCTGAGCAAACGAACCTTCTTGCATTGAATGCAGCCATTGAAGCCGCTCGTGCTGGTGAATCAGGCCGTGGCTTTGCTGTTGTTGCTGACGAAGTTCGTCTACTTGCTGCTCGTACTCAATCATCAACTCAAGAGATCCAAGCTATTATTGAATCTCTACAAGAGCAATCAGGTCTAGCAAATGACAGCATGCAAACCAGTCTTGATAAACTTGAATTAAATAAAGAATTAACAACTAAAGCGGGTGATGCATTAGTGAGTATCACAGAATCAATCACTGTAATTAATGATATGAATACTCAAGTTGCTACCGCTGCTGAAGAACAATCTCAAGTAACTCAAGATATTAATCGTAACGTCGTAAATATGTCTGAATTAGTAAACCAAAACGTCACAGGTATTAGCCAAAGTGCAAGTGCAAGCAACGAGCTATCTCGATTAGCTGAACAACAAAAAGAACAATTAGCATTCTTTAAGTTGTAATTTCTAGATAAAGCCTTGATACAAAAAAAGCGGTAAGGCCACCCACCTTACCGCTTTTTCGTATCATCCAATAAGTATTATAACGTTACTTTTTTTACCATCCCTGCTTCTGCATGCCCTGGAATATTACAAGCAAACTCTACGTTATTATCCCCATGGAAATGCCATGTAATTTGTTTTGCTTTTCCAGGTTGAACCGTTACTGTACTACCACTGTCATGAGCATGACCTGATGTCATTTTCTTCATCATTTCACGATGATCTAGCTGCTCGGTTTCATTACCAATTGAGAACTCATGATCAATCTTACCTGTATTCATAATCACAAACTGAACGATATCATTCGGTTCAATATCGACTTCTTTTTTAAAAGTAATTTTCATGTCGTCAGATAGAATTACATGAACGACTTTATTTGCTTTCATGCCTGTTGCTGGCATACCTACTGCGTTCATATCTTTCATCGACATTCCTTCCATCTTACTCATGTCCATGTCTTTCATATTCATTGAACCGTGATCCATTTTACTGTGGTCCATCTCTGCCATTGCTGAACTTGCAACTAATGTTAGTGCAATTGCTAATACCGTCTTTTTCATTTTATTTTCCTTTTTAGATATTTATTAATTGGCTTATTACTTAGAGAAATAAGCCATTGATATTTTTAGATTAAGTTAATTGTTGCTATATTTAATCACTTTGACACTGACGCTGTTTCCAGAGTTTAAATACGGCAGGAATAACAACTAAGGTCAGCAACAATGCTGATACCATTCCACCAATCATTGGGGCTGCAATTCGTTGCATTACTTCTGATCCCGTACCGGAGCCATACATTATTGGAATTAGGCCAATAATCACGGTAAGCACAGTCATCATGACAGGGCGAACACGTAAACCCGCCCCCTCACCAATAGCTTGTGTTAAGTCTTGTTGAGTCGGTAAGTTATTTTTCTTATCAGCATTACTCTGTTTTTCATTCCACGCTTGGTTTAAATACACCAACATGATCACGCCTATTTCAACCGCAACGCCGGCTAAAGCAATAAAGCCAACACCTACAGCAATAGAGAAATTAAAGTTTAAAATATGCATTAGCCATAGACCGCCAACCATAGCTAACGGTAATGTTCCCATGATAATTAACACTTCAGAAACCCGCTTAAAACTAAGATAAAGAAGCAGCATAATAATGCCAATCGTAATTGGAACTACCGTCGTTAAACGCTCTTTTGCTCGTTCCATATATTCATATTGACCAGACCAACCTAATGAATAACCGGCAGGTAAATCTAATTGCTCATGAACGACTTGTTGAGCTTCCTGAACATAAGAGCCCAAATCTCGCCCATCAATATCAACAAACACCCAACCATTAGGTCGTGCATTTTCTGTTTTGATCATTGGTGGGCCATCTTCATAACGAATGTCAGCCACATCGGCTAGCGCAATTCGAGCTCCATTAGCGGTAATGAGTGGTAAGTTTTGCAATTTGACGACAGAATCTCGATACGACTGTGGGTAACGAACATTGATCGGATAACGCTCTAATCCTTCAATTGTTTCACCTACATTCATGCCACCAACTGCAGTTGAAATAACTTGCTGAATATCTTTAATATTCAATCCATATCGAGCTGCTTGGCGACGTTTTATATCTATGGTTACATAACGACCACCAGCCACACGCTCTGCATAAACAGATGTTGTACCTTGAATGTTGTTTAAAATAGGTTCTAATTCTGCGCCGATCTTCTCTATAACTTTTAGATCTGGACCTGCTATCTTTATTCCGATAGGAGTTTTAATACCAGTCGCTAACATATCGATACGCGTTTTGATTGGCATTACCCACGCGTTCGTTATCCCTGGAAATTGAATCAATTGGTCTAGCTCATTCTTGATTGATTCAGTTGTGACACCGTCACGCCATTCATCTTTTGGTTTGAATTGAATAACCGTTTCTATCATGGTCAGTGGTGCTGGATCGGTCGCGGTTTCAGCTCGACCTATTTTTCCCCACACAGTATCGACTTCAGGAACGGTTTTAATCAGTTTATTGGTTTGCTGTAGTAACTCTCGCGCCTTACCAATTGAGATCCCTGGATAGGTTGTTGGCATGTACATTAAATCGCCCTCATCCAATGGTGGAATAAACTCACTGCCCATTTTAGAGATCGGATAATACGCAGAAGCCATAAGTACTATAGCGACAAGTAAAACCGTTTTAGGAAAACGCAAACTCACATTAAGTAGTGGGCGATATAACGCCACTAATGTTCTATTAATTGGGTTTTTATGCTCAGGTAAAATCTTTCCTCGAACAAAATAACCCATTAATACTGGAACTAAAGTAATAGCCAAACCTGCTGATGCTGCCATAGCAAAAGTTTTTGTAAAGGCTAATGGGGAGAACATCTTTCCTTCTTGGCCTTCTAACGCAAAGACGGGAACAAAACTTAACGTAATGATAAGTAATGAGAAAAATAATGGTGTTCCCACCTCTTCCGCAGCTTTACCAATAACTTGCCAACGATTTTCATCCGTTAATGGGGTTTTCTCTATGTGCTTATGTACGTTTTCTATCATTACAATTGCACCATCAACCATGGCGCCTATAGCAATCGCAATACCACCTAACGACATAATATTGGCATTAATACCTTGCCAATGCATAACTATAAACGCGGCTAAAATTCCAACCGGTAAACTTAATGCAATAACCAGTGATGAGCGAATATGGAATAAAAACAGAGCACACACAATCGCAACAACAATAAATTCTTCTGCTAGTTTTTCCCATAGATTAGTTACAGCATGATCTATCAAGGTTGATCTATCATAAGTCGCTTTTATTTCAACGCCTTCTGGTAATCCCTTTTGAAGTTGGGCAAGCTTTTCTTTCACGTTAGCAATAACTTCACTGGCATTCTCACCAAACCGCATCACGATCACACCACCAACAGCCTCACCCTCGCCGTTAAATTCGGAGATCCCACGACGCATTTGTGGCCCAAGATTAATGTCTGCAATATCGCCAAGCAGTAATGGCGTACCTTTATCAGTTACTTTTAATGGCAGTGATTGAATATCTTCAATGCTACTTAAGTAACCTGAAGTGCGAACCATATGCTCAGCCTCTGCCACTTCAATAACGGAGGCACCTGCTTCTTGATTGCCCTCTTTAATCGCTTTATTAATTTGTTGTAGGGTTAGGTTATATGCTCGTAATTTGTCAGGATCAACTTCAACCTGATATTGCTTGACCATTCCGCCAACTGTCGCGACTTCCGATACGCCATCAACGGTTTGTAATTCATACTTCAAAAACCAATCCTGCAAACTGCGTAGCTCAGCTAGATCATGTTTACCTGTTTTATCTTGTAAAACATAACTGTATACCCAGCCAACACCAGTCGCATCAGGTCCTAATGTCGGTTTTGCTTCTGCTGGTAACTTAGGTGCAACTTGACTTAAGTACTCTAAAACACGCGAACGTGCCCAGTACATGTCGGTATCATCATTAAAAATAATATAAACATAAGAGTCACCAAAGAAGGAATAGCCGCGAACGGTTTCAGCTCCCGGGACCGCAAGCATGGCTGTCGTTAACGGGTAAGTCACCTGATCTTCAACCACTTGTGGCGCTTGTCCTGGGTAACTTGTTTTGATGATCACCTGCACATCAGAAAGATCAGGCAGAGCATCTACTGGCGTATTCTTTACACTGTAAATCCCTGCTACGACTAAGGCGAATGTCGCAACCAACACTAAGAATCGATTTTTTATCGACCAACGAATAATGGCAGGGATCATAATAACGCCCCTTCTTTTTCAATCTCAAGCAGTTGATATTCATCATTTATCTTCTGAACTAGAAACTGAACCGCTTCACCTTCACGAAAAGAAGCCAAATCAATCTCTTTCTCAACTGAAAAATTCATTTCACCCGCTTTCCAATCCCATTGCGATACGGCTTTATGATCAAAGGTAACCATGCCAAAATCAGCCATTAACATAGTAATATTGCCCGAAATCCAAACACTGTTTTCTGGACCATTAATTCGACTTAGTTCAGCAGTTTTACTTGATTCAGAATCCAATAGGAATTGGGCAGATATAACTACTTTATCGTTTTCTTTCAGACCTTTAACTATTTCAACTTTATTCGCTGCTTCACGGCCTGCAATAATGCGAACTGAACGATACTTACCTTCTCCTTCGTCTAATACAACACGCTCCATGCTATTTGAACGTATTACTGCTTGGCGAGGAATCGTCAATACTTCTTCTTTTGTTTTAGGGTGGATTGTAATATTAGCGAACATGTTTGGTTTTAATGCACCATCTTGGTTATCAAACTTTAAGCGCATACGCATGGTTCGTGTTTTTGGATCCAAAATCGGATAAACGTAATCAACTTCGCCTTCCCATCTTTTACCGGGAACAGCATCCAACGTCATAACGGCTTTATTACCAGAAGATAACCAATGTGCCTGACGCTCAAAAACTTCAGCATCAACCCAAACCTCTTCTAAAGGCCCAGCACTGATTACAACTTGAGATGGTGATAAATAACCACCTTCTCGAATATTTAAACTCGCAATAACACCACTAGATATGGCTTTTATCTCTATGTTTTTATTCGCTTTACCATTTCTAACAATAGAATTAATTTGGGCTTTATCAACACCAAAAGAGTGCAATCGCTCTCTTGCACCTTTGACCAACCCTTTTCGTCCTGTTCGATAGGCATTTAATAATTCTTCTTGTGCTTTCACTAGCTCTGGAGAGTAGAGCGTAAATAAAACATCGCCTTTATTTACTTTTTCACCAATGGCGTTGATATTCAATTTCTCAACCCAACCCGCCGCCCGTACATTGACTTGCCATATTTGACTTTCATCAAATGCGATGTAGCCCACCGTATCTATATTTGGCGACAAAATTGTTTTCTCGACAAACGCACTTTTTACACCAAGATTATTAACCACGCTTGGATCAATTGTTACCGTTCCTGCTGGTGCTTTCTCTCCTTGTCCTCCATCGGCATAAACAGGCACTAAATCCATACCCATTGGGGATTTACCTGGCTGATCTCGACGATAATTTGCATCCATAGGAGCAACCCAATATAAAGGTTCACTTTTCTCAGCACCGACTTCTGAACGGTTATTCATCGTCATTGCCGCCATATCATGCCCTGAGTACAAACTCATACCCGAAGCGCCAATAACGCCACCAATAACGATTGAAAGTAATGCTATTTTAACTGGTTTCATTTTCTCTTCCTTACTGCTCTGATGACGAAAATTGTGGCGCAGAAACGTGATAATCAAAGCCATTTAAATAAAAAGCTAAGTTACTGTATGTTTTATCTAAATCACTGAATAAACGTTGTTTTTCTAGTTCAATACTCAGCTCATCACTGGCAGCTGAAATCACATCATTAAATTGTGCGGTATTATTTTCATAACCACGCTCAACGGCACGAGTTCTGTCTTTTGCTTGGGGCAGTAAGGTATGGTTATAGCGAGAAAGACGCTGCTCAAGATTGCTTTTATCAACCAATAGCGAATTTACTTTTGCGTTCATTTGACGAAGTAATACGTCACGTTGTGATTTTGCAGCACCTACTTGATATTGCGCAGCTGCATAGTTTTGGTCTTGACGTTTGTCGGTAAATAGCGGGATATCCATGGTCACATAAGCACTCACTAAATCAGACGCAGGTTGTCCACCCATACCATTCGCTTGACGATAGGCATACATCACTTCTACACCAAATTGAGGAGAATAAGATTCATCAGCAATATCCACTTTCGTTTCCGTTGCGGTTATCGCTAACTCACTCATTTTTATTGTTGGGTTCGACTTTAATAAATCATAAAATTCAGTCTCTTGATTTGCCTTTGTATTCAACAATTCATTCAATGTCGACCATTCTAGTGCTTTAATACTTTGCGATTTCTTCTCAGCTAGATTAGGCAACCATTCTGTGAGTTGTGCATAAATACGGCCTTGTAATTGGTGATTCGTTTGCAACTTTTCATCCAATCGACTCAATTGAAGCTGAGCTTGCAGCAAATCCTGACTTTCACTTTTACCAATCGAATAATTGGTATTAATGTAGATTTCCATCTCTGACAGTAGTTGGCGATTCTTATGTAAAATAGCTTCTGCTTTTTGTAAAAATCCCAACTCAACCCAAAGTTGAGTAATGGCATTTGCTACCTCTAACTCACGAACTTGAACCTGCATTGCTAATACATCGGCTTGTTGTCCAGTTTGCTTTTGTTGTAAGTCTAAGCTTGAGCCTCGACCAAACTTTTGCATTAACCCGACCGATATATTGGTCATAGGGTCTTCATCAAATTTAAAACTGTCCACCGGTAAACCACCAAAACCGACTTTTAGCGTAGGATCGGCAAGCGTTGAACTCGCAATACCTGTAGATCGAAGTGCTTGAGATTGTGCGTATATTTGCTCTCTACTTGCATCAGAAGAGAGCGCTTGTTCGATAAGCTGTGTTAGCTGGCTTTCTGCCATCACTTGATTTGAAATCATTAACGAAATCGCAGAAGCTAACCACACTTTAGTAAAGTGTTTACGTGCTGTATTTTTCATGGAAGCATTCCAATAACGGCATGATCGTAAAGGTAGATCAGTGCCATGATTAAACCGAAAAATAAGGAAACTTATTTAACGCATTGATTTAATAGATATAAATTGGAATTAAGCTATCGGAGGTCGATATAAAGAAGAAGATGAAAATGAACGAGGCTGCTCATTGTAAAAACCATATTTGATAGCAAAAGCTAACGAATTGATCTGAGTATTCAAGCCCATTGGTAAAGCGTAAACCGATACCGCACATACTGTTTTACAACAGTTATCACCTTTATCAGAACAATGATCATTATTATTCATAGACATAGACATAGATGACATATCGCATTGCAGATAATTACTCTGAGGATCATCTTGCGAATGGCAATCTGGCATACAGTCACTCATGGATGATATTTCCATCTGACTTTGAGGCATTGCCATATTCATGGTCATTCCTTCCATTTTCATTGGATAGCTGTAAGCAACACTAGATAGCACTAATGCCATCAGCGTAACGCTTGTCACAACCCATTTAGAAAAAGAAGAAAACACTATAAATATCCCCGTAGCCAGAATCAAACTGATACTAATGCTTCCACTAGGGGTAAGGTCAATATATTTATAAACATTTCATGAATTATTGGTCAGACATAAGAAATTTTATTCACAATACTGAACCTAACCTTTATATGCTTAAAACATGTGAATAGAATCGCAATTATGAGAACAAACTCAACTCATAAATCAATGAATTAACCTAGCGCATATTTTATCAAATTCAGCTTTGTTAGATTGTCCAAAAATTTAAGGTCTTTTATTTTATGGAAAACTCTCAAAAAATCGCAAGCTTAGAGCTCGGAAGGCTTATTGCTATGTTTGCGATTATTGCTTTGCACTCTCAAGTATTTATGACGTATCTGCTGATGGATGATATTCCCGTCTTTGGTTATGCTTTTAATCAATTCACTCGTTTTGCCGTCCCTTTCTTTTTCATTTTATCCGGTTATTTTATTCAACCTAAATTAACTGCATCTCCTTTAAAAACAATACAGTCTTACTCTGCTCCGTTACTTAAAATTTGGTTAGTATGGAGTGCTTTATGCCTAGTAATGCCTTTTAACTGGAAAAAAGTTGCTGAAAGTGGTTATCTAGCAGAGCGTACAGGATATTGGAACTGGTTAACTCAGAACCCTCTTAATGCAATCATGGAAGGTGGAATGGTGCACTTATGGTTTATTCCAGCCCTTATTATCGCCGTTTCTATTATTGGACTATTAGTTCACTTTAACAAAACAACATGGCTTATTCCTGTTGCTGTCATCTTGTATTTATATGGCCTTGCTGGTGGTAGCTACCAAACATTAACTGAAATTTGGACTCCATTCTTTACTCGAAATGGCCCTTTCTTTAGTACCTTAATGCTTGTCATTGGCTTTGAATTAAGAAGAAGAGCAATCACGCTATCATCAACAAAAGCGATTATTTTATTAGTCTTAGGCTTTATTATTCACTTTAGTGAAGCTTATTGGTTAACAAAGTTTGATGTGCCATTTAACTTGCATGATTTCTTAATCGGTACTCCATTAATTGGTATCGGTCTGTTTTTTCTATTATTATCCAAACCAAACTTAGGTAACCGCCCTATCACCTTCACGTTAAGCAAACATGTTCTTGGCATTTATGTATGCCATTTACTCTTTGTTGTTGTGTTCTTAAACATTACAGCAATGATGGGCACAACCTTAGCTATGCGAGATTTTATAATTGTGTTTGGCACAGCAGGAGCATCTACTTTGTTTGTTTTAGCGATGAATAAAACGCCGTTACAACGTATTTTATTTAGATAACCTTAGATCCCAAGAATAACCGATAAGCCGATGCATAATTTGATTTTATGCATCGGCTTTATAATCAAGATTAGTAAGGCTAACTCAATTCATCAAATGCTTTCTTCGCCTCATCACTCGCCATTACTCGACCATGACCTAAACCTGTTGTTGGGTATAGTGTGACATGCTTAATATGCTCAGACGCTGATTTTGAAAGATCAAAACTGGTAAAGCGATCTTCTTTATCATGCACAATGATGGTTAGCGCCTCTCTTTGCGTTAATCTTTGATACGGATTAAAACTATCAATAGAACGCTGATACTGATCTTCTATATCACCAACAATCGCTTTAAATAATTTAATTGAGTACCCAGAACGCTCAATGCTACGGAATAAATTCTCGGTATAGTTAAGTACTGGTGCAATTAACAATAAAGGTGCATCATCCAACTTCACATGATGACATTCCAGTACAGCAGCGGTTCCCATGCTATGTGCGACTACACCCGCCACATCATCACAAGAATCCAATACCGCATTTAGGCCTTCAATAAACGCAGGTAAATGGGCATGTTTTCCCTCACTTTCACCATGTGCTGGATGGTCGAAAGCGACAGCAGTAAAACCTTGAGAAGCGATGTGTTCCATTAATGGATAGAATTGGCTCGAATTCCCCGACCAGCCATGAGCCAATACCCAAGTAGGACCAGAGCCAAGCTGATAAAGACTAAGCTCTCCTTCTGATGAGTTCAACTTACTCTTTATTAACCCTTTTGGTTCTGAGTTTTTTGGCTTGGTTCTCACAGGGGTCAATAATAACTTTCGCCCCATTTTCTTTGCGTGACTTGGGATTAATAAGTGATGTAAACGAGTTACCGCATTTAAGGCACTACGTTTAAAACTAAATTTATTCTCTGTACCAAAGTAAATTTCCTGACTCATGAGTACGTCCATTTATAATTTTATCTGTTCATCTTATCTAAAGTATCCCCTTTGTCGATAGAGTACTTTAAAATTTAACAATTAGATCACAAACTCTATTATGTAATCTAAAAATACTCCCAGACAATAACATGTATAAAAAATACATGTTATTGATTTTTATTTCAGTTATACTTATTTTGTCCTTACGAATTGAGAAAATCTTATGATTAATATTACAGATAAAGCTGTCGAAGAAAAAATCCCACCAATTCTACGTTTAGGTTTTCGACCGTTTTTTTTATTAGGTAGTATCTATGCCATTATTGCTGTCACTGTATGGGTATGGGCATTTCAAACAGGCCAACCAACTTACCTAAACGTACCTGCCCTTTGGTGGCACGTACATGAAATGCTATTTGGTTTTTCAATGGCGATTGTCGCGGGTTTTGTGTTAAGCGCCGTTCAAAACTGGACTGGCGTAAAAGGGACTTCCGATAAACGACTCGGTTTCATTGTCTTATTATGGCTGTTACCAAGAGTGTTATTCTGGACTTCAGCACCACTTTGGTTAATTTCAAGTATCGAAGCATTATTCATGCTCGCTATCGCGTATGAAGTTGGATTCCGTGTAATCAAAACTAAAGGCGTTCGTAACTTCTTCTTCATTCCACTATTTTTAGTCGCAATTGCTGCGAACTTCGCTAGTTACGCTACGATTAAAGGCATGCCGCCATTCACTTCTGCTGCGGTTTGGGAATCCATGCTTTGGTGGTTTACGCTATTAATTTCAGTAATGGGTGCACGAGTAATCCCATTCTTTACTGCTCGTCGTTTTCAGTTTGAAAAAGCACAACCGATAATGTGGTTGGAAGCCTTATGTAATATTCCGCTAGCAATGCTATTTATTCTTAGCTTTTTTCCTATTACCTCTGCCGAAATTAGTCCGTATTTAATGGTGATAGCAGGATCAGCACAATTAATTCGTATGGCTCGTTGGAAAGGTCATAAAACATTAAGTGAGCCATTAGTATGGTCACTTCATGCGGGTTATTTATGTATTCCTTTAAGCCTATTAATTCGTGGTTTTGCTAATAACGGTTTTATTTCGCATACGGCAATTCATCTCTTCGCTATTGGTGCATTAGGCGGGGTAATTTTAGCGATGATTGCTCGTGTCACTATGGGCCATACTGGTAGAGAAATCTATAAAGGACCTGTTATGTGGCCTGCTTTCTCGGCTATTATTCTTGCTGCAGTAGTTCGCTCTGTCGGTGTTATCATGTTCCCTGAATACATGATGAATATGATCAATATTGCCGCTGTATTATGGGCATTTGCATTTGGTCTATTTGTTTGGCATTTTGCCCCTATGCTATGTAAAAAACGTGTTGATGGTCACCCTGGTTAATTTTTAGCTCGAATAAACTAGATCTAACTCACACATTAAAGAACTTAATGTCAACATTAACAATAGTTAATGTTGACACCATCTTGCCTTAATCCTTCTCTCTGTATCCTTCTCTTAGTTTAAAAAATAACGAGTTTTAAAAATTCTAATTTTACTTTGAGGAATACAATATGAATGTACTTGGTTACATGCAAAAAGTAGGTAAGGCGCTAATGGTTCCCGTCGCTACGCTTCCTGCTGCTGCAATATTAATGGGCGTTGGTTACTGGATGGATCCAACCGGTTGGGGCGCAAACAGTGTATTTGCTGCATTTTTAATTAAATCAGGTGGAGCAATCATTGATGTGATGCCGATGCTATTTGCTATTGGTGTGGCATTTGGTTTGAGTAAAGACAAAAACGGTTCGGCGGCACTAGCAGGTTTCATCTCTTTTACCGTTGTGACTACCCTTCTTTCTCCTGCGGTTGTTGCTCAGCTTGAAAACATCCCTTTAGATCAAGTTCCTGCGGCGTTCGCTAAAATCAACAACCAGTTCATCGGTATTATTGTTGGTATTATTTCTGCTGAAATTTACAACAAATACTCTACGGTTGAGCTACCAAAAGCATTAGCTTTCTTTAGTGGTAAGCGTCTTGTACCGATCTTGACATCAATCGCAGGTATGGCTTTATCATTCGTACTTCTTTACGTATGGCCTGCTATTTTTGATGCGCTAATCTCTTTTGGTACTCAACTGCAATCAATGGGTGCTGTTGGTGCAGGTCTATTCGGTTTCTTTAACCGTTTAATGTTAAGTGTTGGTATGCACCATGCGCTTTACCCTGTGTTCTGGTTTGATGTTGTTGGTATTAATGACATTCCAAACTTCCTTGGTGGCGCGCAATCTATTGCTAATGGTACTGGTATTCCTGGTCAAACAGGTATGTATCAAGCAGGCTTCTTCCCTATTATGATGTTTGGTCTTCCTGGTGCTGCACTTGCTATGTACCACTGTGCTGAGAAACGCAATAAAGCCGCTGTATTCTCTATCATGCTTGCAGCAGCAATGGCGTCATTCTTTACGGGTATTACTGAACCGCTAGAATTCAGCTTCATGTTCCTTGCTCCTTGGTTATACCTAATTCATGCAATCTTAACGGGTCTATCTCTATTCATCGCTGCAAGCATGGAATGGATGGCTGGTTTTGGTTTCTCTGCAGGTTTAGTCGATTTTGTTCTTTCAAGCCAAAATCCATTAGCGGTTAAATGGTACATGTTGATCCCACAAGGTCTTGTATTCTTTGTTCTTTACTACACAATCTTTAGATTCGCGATTAAAAAGTTTAACTTCCTAACTCCAGGTCGTGGTGAAGATATGAATAAAGATGACTCTGTAGAAGAGAACATTACTGATGTAACGAATGCCTACATTGAAGCCATTGGTGGTGCAGACAATATTCTAGAAGTAGATAACTGTATTACTCGTTTACGCTTAACGGTTAAAGATTCTAGTCTTGCTGACAAAGAGAAACTGAAATCAATTGGCGCTGCAGGTGTAGTTCCAATGGGTAAAGGTGGCTTACAAGTTATCATTGGCCTAGGAAAAGTAGATAAAGTTGCTGCCGAAATGAAAGTAATTTTAAAAGCCTAATAACAATCTAATTGGGTACGAACCATACTTCGCTAAATTGATATAAGCTCTATAATAATCGTACCAGATGTTATGGAGTACAACTCAAGAGTCTTAATTCTTCCCCCTTTAAGACTCTTTATGATGTATTCCTATTTCAAGTATTTTCAATACTAACACTCTAATCCCTCTCTTTTTCTTGCTACAATATCTAAACTAAATATAGAGAATACTTATGAAAATATTGGTTATAGAAGACGATCAAACCACCCGTGATTTTATTGCGAAAGCATTAGAACAAGAAGGCTTTATTGTCGATAGTTCTGGCGATGGTAAAGAAGGCTTAATGATGGCAATTAGCTGTGATTATCAGTTAATTGTGTTAGATCGCATGTTGCCTAACCTTGATGGCTTAAAGATTTTGTCTGCGATTAGAGCGACGGATAACAATACACCCGTTCTTATTCTGAGCGCACTAGATAGCGTAGACCAACGCGTTGAAGGTTTAACCGCGGGCAGTGATGATTATCTAACTAAACCTTTTGCTTTGGCAGAATTGCTAGCACGTATTAATATTATTCTTCGTCGTAATCGTCCAGTTGAGAATACGTTGAATGAAATACAAATAAACAATCTAACTATTAATCTTCGCTCTCAAAAAGTCACGATAAATAATGCCCCTATCGCATTACAAAATAAAGAATTCATTTTACTTCGCTTTCTTGTCGAGCATGTTGATGAAGTTGTCTCGCGTATGCGATTATTTGAAGCGGCGTGGGATTATCATTTTGACCCAAAAACTAACGTTATTGATGTGCACATCGCTAAATTACGCAAGAAATTAGAACACGGTGGCGCAATAAACCTTATCGAAACGGTACGTGGAGCAGGTTATGTTATTAGACAAGCGGGATGAACTGTATCGCTCATCTATATTAAAACTATTAATCTGGTTTGCTGTTGGCTTATTCTTAATGATGGCTCTGCTGCTTTATCAGCTGTATTCCACCTCTCTACACTTATACAACCAAAACCTTGATGATTGGTTACAAGCAGAAACCTCACAGCTTCAATCAATAGCAAATAGCGAAGGTATTGAAGGGGTTCAGCAAAGCATTGATAATAGTAAAGATAATAACCGCTATATTTATCAAATTGTAAATCACGCATTTCCAGTGCCAACCGATACTTCTGCAACCTCTTATCCTGTTATTGCACAGATCAAACAATATCAAGCCAATAATGATTTACCTAATATGCGAGCAACAAGAATAGAACTTCCTGATGGATCTCTACTAACGGTAGGGATTGATCAAGAGCGATATTTAAGTTTTAAAAAACAATTAGATTCTTCTGTTATCTGGGGCACTTTTTTCCCCTTTATTGCTTTATGCTTAATCGCAATTCTAATTGCCGTATACATTCTTAAACGCTTAAATCTTGTCAATCAAACCATGAACAGAGTGATGTTAGGTGAGCGTAATGTTCGCTTAAAAGTTGGGCCAGATATGAATGAATTTGATTTACTGGCTTTGCATTTGAATAATATGCTAGAGCAAATGGAACAGAGTGAATCTAAACTTAAATCATTAACCGTAGATATTGCTCATGATTTAAGAACCCCAATGGGGCGCATTAAACTACGTATTGAAGATCTTTTATATGATAATACTGTAAGTGATTTTCATCAGGATAAATTAGAAAACATACAATCTGATTTCTCCCTTTTGCTTGATACCTTCAATGGCATGATGGAATTATATCACTTAGAAAATGGCGGAACCCCTGTTAATAAACAACAGTGTGAACTCAGTAAAATAGTCCAAGATGCCATCGAATTTGCAGAGCCTACCGCATTAGACAAACAACAAAAGTTATATTTGACCATAGAGATGCCCTGCCCCTTATACGCCAACCCAAGCCTACTTTTTCGTGCCGTATTTAATATCATCGATAATGCGATTAAATATACTCATAATGGTGGTGTAATTGAAGTAATTGTCGATTGTTTTGGTGTCGTTGTGGCTGATAATGGAATAGGAATAAAACCAGAAGATAGAGAGCGAGCATTAGATCAATTAGTACGTTTAGATCCTAGCCGCACTGAACACGGCTTTGGCTTAGGTCTTGCTTTGGTAAAAACCGTTATGAAAATACATAACGGTCAGATCAGTTTAAGTAATAATTACCCAGGTTTGCGTGCTCGTCTATTGTTTGATGAAACATTAAATAACTAATCACCTGATAACTAACGTAATAGGTTCCACGCTTCGCACATCACTCTAAATTTTTCAACATTCCCTGTTTCGCGGTCTGGGTGATGCTTCATGGCCAATTTTCGCCATTGCTTTCGAATATCTTTTGCAGTGGCACTTTCTGATAAACCAAATAACTTTAATGCTTGAATACGATCCATTCTTACAGAGTTACAGCCACCAAGGTAGCGGCGATAACTACTCCAAAACTCATTCAATAAACGCTTAACTTCCCCTTCTTCAACCTGGTAATTTGTCCAATCCAAATAATATTCTCGCAAAGGGTGCTCAGTATCAATCGCATGATTATGGCAATTGGATTCATATTTAGAAAACAATTCAATATTCATTGCTTCAACTTGCAGCCACTGCTCAGGATAGAGCTCTTCTTGAAGTTGATATAGTGCATTCATGATTAAAAAATTACGCTTGAATAAATCCTTTTCAGGAATCTCATCTAACTGGCTAAGAATGCCTTTCTCAATTAAATAAGTCGATAAGGTATGTACCTTCCATCCGTTACCTTGCTGCTGTAATACCTCAAACAACGGCCAGACTAATGGATTTTCAAATTCAGTTCTTATCTCTTCAATACTTTGATTCCCAAGCATCTTTTATCTCCATTAACAACGTATGTTTTATCGTAACGTCATTTTTAAAATTATCAATGGTAAGAAATGTTAAATACACACAATTGAAACGGCGTACCGATAAATGTATACTAAAATCTATCCAATGTTAAGGTATACCATGATTAGAGTTAAAAATTTCATCGTCCAGCATACCATTAGTATAGTCTTTCTATACATTACTGCTATTTCTGTTTTATTTCTATTAGGCAGTAACGCTTATAAAGAAATGATTTATAAAAGAATCACTCAAGACATTGCAATGGTGTATTCCGATACACTCTCATCATTACATGAATTTTACTCTAAAAATATTCTTCCAAATGCCAAACATGCGGGGGTTGAAGTCTCAACCGATTACCTAGATACTCTGGATAAACTTCCCTACCCGATCACGTTCAGCAACTCATTCGGTAACCATTTAAGCCAAGACATTCCTGGTCTCTATGTTGATATTTACAGTAACTATCCATTTGAAAATAAAAAGCTACGTCAGTTAACTCCTTTTGCTCAACACGCGCTAGAGACCTTATCAAAAGGGGAAGAACCTTACATATTGACTTATGAGCAAGGCTACTTAGAAGAAAATGATTTAGTTCGATTAGCTAAACCTATCTATATGAAGAAAAATTGCCTAACTTGTCATAATTCAGATAAATATAATTTAGGCCGACAATGGGAAGAAAATGAGTTCCGAGGCATACGAGAAATCATTTTACCTGTCCCAAAGAAAGATCAGTTATCTGAACAAATCTTATTTATTGGGTTTATTTTGGCACTATTTGCCGCATTAAGTGGTGTTTTATTGATCCTACCTCTAGTTAAAAACCTAAAAGAATCACTAAACCAAACCGAAAAACTAGCCATTAAACTTAAATATCAGGCAAATCATGACTGTTTAACTAAAGTCGCTAACTTAAACTACCTAATCACATTAATCGAAGAATCGTTAAAGACGGGTTCTGAAACAGAACGCGTCGGACTCATCTTTATTGATTTGGATAAATTCAAACCTATTAATGATCAATATGGTCATGCCGCTGGTGATGCAATGCTTTGCCATGTCAGCAGTTTGATTGAAAAAGTTATCAAAGATAAAGCCACATTAGCGCGTATTGGAGGGGATGAGTTTGTTTTACTTATCTCTACGATCTCTAGTGATTCTGAAATGGTTACCTTGGTAAATAGCATTCAGACCGCATTTACTAAGCCATTAAAATACAAGAACAACTCCCTAACTGTAAGCGCTAGTTTTGGTGGCGTCATTCAAGTAAAACAGCACACTACCGTCGATAATTTACTTACCTCTGCAGATAAAGCGATGTATATGTCTAAAAATAGTGAACATAACTCTTTCACTCTATACCAAGAAGATAACAACTAAACAACTATTTACCTGATGAATATTCGTTTACTTTAAAGCATCAATCCATAAAAAATGGCAGCCATTTCTGACTGCCATTTTATTTATCTAATTAACAAACTTAACTCACCGTTATTCAGAAATCTCTGCTTCTTCTAGCGTTTGCTGAGTTCGGCTTGCCGCTGTATCTTGCCCAAAACCTTTCAAGCCAACCACATGAACGTGCTCACGATCTTTAAAGATCTTACGAACCAGCTTATAAGTCGTACCTTTCTCTGGGCTGATATTCTCTGGTGCCGCGATAAGTAATTGCATATCCAAACGGTCACACAATTCAAATAACGTTGCGATAGATTTACCATCTAGACGTGCCGCTTCATCCAAGAACAATAGACGACAAGGCATAATATCTTTGCTACGAAGACGACGGGACTCATCTTCCCAACTTTGGATAACCATTAGTAGGATCGCTTGACCTGTACCAATAGCTTCACCTGTTGATAATGCACCCGACTCTGCTTGTAACCAACCATCAGCACCACGGTTTACTTCAATGTTCAGCTCTAGGTAGTTACGGTAATCAAGTAACTCTTCACCTAATGTTTGTGGTGAACGTTGACCAACATCGATATGTGGATTAATACGTTGGAATAGTTTCGCAATCGCTTCAGAGAACGTAAAGCGAGGGTTACCAAACAAATCTTGGTGCTGTGCTTGATGCTCAGACAGACCAGCTAATAACGTCGCATGCGTTTCACGAATACCCACATTTAAGCGAACACCTGTTACTTGACCAAAACCAATTTGAGATAGACCTTGGTTTAACATACGAATACGGTTTTGCTCACGCTGAATTGTCTTACGAATAATGTTCGCAACACTTTCAGAACTTAATGCTAAGCGATTCTCACGAGATGTTAGCTCTTCAGTCAAACGACCAAGCTCGGTTTCCATCTCTTCAATTGCTTCAACTGGATCATCCGTATGGATGATATCCTGACGAATACGCTCACGAAGGTGTTGGTATACCGCAATGTAGAATAGAACCTTACGCTCTGGCTTACTTGTATCTTCAGACGCACGTAACGAATCACGTAGGTCTTCATTATCCGCGACAGCTAGACGAAGCGCACCCAATGATTTATCTGACATTGAACGTAACTCTTCCGCACTTAAATACGCTAATTCACGTTTGTGTAGACGACGCTCAACATCATTTTCACGAGCTAAACGTAGAACTGAACACCAACCTGCTTTTGCATTAACTACAAAAGTACGCAACTCTTTGTACAGTTTTTCAACTTTACGAGAGCGTTTAGCTAGACCTTTAATCTCAAGTTCGTTTGATGTGATGCCTTTTTCAAGCTCACTCTTACGACCACGAGAACTGTGTAGACGCTCGTTCAATTCACCTTTACGAACTTCAGCACGTTCTAGTGCGCTTTGATCTGCATGAACACCAAATTCTTGCAGTTCACGCTTGAACTCTTGAACGGTTTCTTGTTTCGCTTGATGTGAACTCTTCAGCGACGCCATTACTTGGTTGTATTGGTTTGCTTGAGCTTGTGATTGCTTTTGTTGCTCTTTCGCTTTAGTACGCGCTTGTTCTGCTTGTACTAATTTTGCTTTAAGTTGCTCGTTTAGCTCACTGCTCTTATCAAGCAATGCCACCGCATCTTCATAACCGAAGTGATGACGACGCTCTACTAAATCAGAAATAGCAAACAACTGAGTTTTAATACTTTGTAATTGAGCATCAATTTGCTCATGCTCAGCTTTTAATGCATCAAATTGCTCAGGATCCACTTCTAGAGCACGTTGCAGACTTTCTAACTCTACAATCGCTTTGCCATTTTGACGTAGGAAACTTTGGGCTTCTGATACTTGCTCAACTTGAACACTGATCTCTTCAAAGCGCTCAGTGATGGTTTCATCTTCAAGCACATTAATGTGTGGTGCAATTTTCGCTAATTGAGACAGTGCCTCTTTTGACGCTAAAATTTGAGATTTATGTTGCTGCTCAGTCGCTATCAATTCATTTAATTGACGGCTTGCTTGTGATAATTGCTCACGTACTTTTTTCAATTCAACTTCTGGATCGGCATCAAACGCCACAGCAAGGTGTGTTGATACGAAACCATTAAAGCTTTGGTATAAACGTTGAAGTTTTTGTGAATCAAACGCTGCTTTTGCGTGCTCTTCAACGGCGATTTCACGCTCTTCACGTAATGTATCTAAACGTTGTTCACGAGCGGCACGACCAAACAATGGTAACTCAGGGAAACGAGAGTAACGCATTTGGCGATCATTTAGATGAACACAAACGGCATTCTCCATTTCGTCAGCATCAAATACACTGTCATCAAACGCGTCAATGTCGCCTTCAATGATATAAAGATCATCTGGGCAATCATCAAGATCAACCAATTTCTCTTTAATACCAGATAAGTCAGAAACAACAATAGCATGACGAGCTGGGCCGTAAAGCGAGCTGAAATACGGAGCATCACTTAGCGTAATATCATCATAAATTTCAGAAAGTAGTACGCCACCTAATGTATCAGCAAGGCCTTTAAGACGAGCATCACCACTACCACCTGGGGCAGCTAAACGTTCAATCTCACCATCAAGCTCATCTTTACGAGCAGCAAGACGATCTTTGTTAGTAGAAAGGACACGCTCGTTTTCTAACGTTTCTTGCATCTGGCTGATAACCATGTGGCTATCTTTTAATTCAATACCACATTGATCATTCAGTTTATGCAGCGCGTCATTACTTGCAATCCATTTTGGTGCGATCGATTCTAAACGCTGAGTTTCAGAACGAAGTTGCTGTTCTTGACGCTTTAGCTCTGAACGCTTATCAATGATATTTTCTTGTTGTTCTTGAACGGTTTCAAGCATCTCTTCATGACGAGCTTGTTCTTCTTCAAGTACGATTTCAGAATCAACCGTGATATTAAAACGTTTTGTATATTCAGTCGCTAATTCTTGAGCTTGACGCTGTAAACGCACTGCACGCTCTAAATCTTTATATTGCGCTTTAAGCTGTTCTGCACGCTCAGCAATATTGCTGAACTGTCGAGCTTGTTCAATTAAGGCCTTCGCTTTATCTGACGCTTCATTACGCTCAACATAACCGGCAATTGAGGTCACTAATGCTAAGCCACGTTCAAATTGTTGAACAGCTGCAGAAGAAAGATCCAGCTTATGTTTAATCGCAAGAAGCGCAGTGGTTTGACGCTCTTCTTTTGCTTTTAACTCTGATTGAAGATCTACTGCATTGTTTTGTGTTAAATCATCATTCGCTGTTAGCTGCTGTGCTTTTTCAAGCGCTTTAACGGCTTGTTGATATTGAAGCGCACGAGTTTGCTGCATATCCAACGCTTGTTGGTAGTCTGCAAGTTGTGTTTTAAGGCTATCAACTTCGTCTTCAGTTAATTGTGCTTGCTCTTCTGACATCGCAAGTTGTTCAGCGGCTTCTTCCACCACCATCACTTGCTCTTCTAGACGCTCTGTTAGCTCTTCTAGATCTTCAGAGTAACGTTCAATCTTCTCTTGTTGGCGAACGGCTGTTTGCACTAATTGAAGATGATCTGACGCGGCTTGATAATCTTGTTCAAGACCTGATTCAGAATCAGTCAGCAGTTCTAGCTCACTCTGCATATTATTTAATACAGAAGATAAGCCCACTAAGCTACTTTGTGCATTCATTAACTCAACACGGTGCGTTAATGTTTGCTCCAGTTTTTTACGACGATCATTTGCATGGCGCATGTAATCAGACGCAACATAGTTGGTTGATTCTGTAATTAAGTGCTTAAATAAGTCACGATCAGTCTGTGTTGTTTTAATGGCTTCTAACGTCATGCGGTTTTCACGCAATGCCGCTTCCATATCTTGGAAGGCTTTTTTCACACCACCATTTTGAGGCAGCAAATAATCACGTAAAGAACGCGTGATTGCACTTGAGATACCACCGTATAAAGAGGCCTCAATTAAACGATAGAATTTAGAACGATCGCTAGTATTACGAAGTTTCTTAGGCAGAACACCATAATCAAACATTTCTGCGTGATAATCAGTAACAGAGTTAAACGCTTTGAACTGAACACCTTCGTATTCTGCAACAATGTCTTTTACTTCATTAATTTGACGTACACGAGCTTGGTTATCAGACACTGCCTCGATCATTAAATCGGTTGGTTTCACATGACTTGGAAGACCAACAACGATGAAAGGTTTGATGTCTACTTTCTTATCACGGCCAGCAACTTGCTGTAATTTAACCGTAAAAAGAACACGTTGATTACGTGAGTTTACAACGTCTAGTGCTGCATAACATGCACCCGGCTTTAATTTACCGTGTAGACCTTTATCACGAGATGCTTGTGAGCTACCCGCTTCGGTTGTATTACGAAAATGCAGTAACGATTGGTCTGGAATTAGTGTTGTGATAAACGCGGCCATCGTGGTCGATTTACCCGCACCGTTACCACCAGAAAGTGTCGTTACTAGATTATCAATATCAAAGGTTCGCGCAAAAAAGCCGTTCCAGTTAACCATGGTGAGTGATTGATATTTACCACGTTCAATCATACTCATGCATCACCTTCCAATTCTAATTCATGCTGCTCTTCGGCTAGCGTATCATCTAATTTCGCATTTTCATCAAGATCTAATGATGACTGAGTTGATTCTTCATTGTGAATCACTACTGCTTCACCATCACGGATCAAGCGTAATTGTGCTTCTTTCATATCATCATTAGAGCGAACATCAGCACCAAAACGGAATACCGCTTCACTGATACGGAATTTACCTTGTTCGCCTACTTGAATGATCATTCCCAAACGCTTTAAACGACGTAATGAAGTACGAACTTTATCAAACAATTTTTCTTTATCTAAATCAGAGCCAGATGCACGATTTGTTACTAATTTCATTAGCTTTTGCTCATCCGCTAATACAAGTAACTCATCAAAAAACTCTTGGTTAGTAAAGATACCTTCATGAGCCAAACGCTCAGGACTTAGGTATAAGAAACACAATACTTTACCAACTAACATATCCATCTCAGCCAGCACACTACGTGCAATTAAAGAGCTTGAGCGTGGACGTAAATAAAAGAAACCTTCAGGTGCTTTTACTAATTCTGCATGATAGCGCTGATAGAACATACCGAGTTCATGTTCAAATTCACATAATAACGCATGGTTATCTAAATCTTCGCTAGCAATATGACGGCCAGAACGTAATAAACTGTCTAATGCTGGAAATAATGGGTTAGCAATTGCTTTTGCTAACTTCTCTGGCATAAATTCTTCAATATTTGTCAATGACATTTGCTTGTACCTTAGCACCGAATTCGTTAATAGATTGCCAATCAGGTTGAACGGCTTGGAAATCGGCTTCTGAATAACCGAGACGCACCGCTTGATCTACCACTAATCGGGCAAGATCAAAGTGCTGATAATGAGGATAAGTCGTTAAATAGCTCTTAAGTATACGGCTTAAATCAATTGCTTCACCCGTTTCTTTATGACGCTGAAGCATTTCACTCACTTGTTCTGCTAAAATATCTGTGATTACACTTAACTCTTCATATTCCATTTCATCTGGAACAATACCGGTAACTTCATCGTCACGTAGAATTAAGGCTTCATCACGCATATCTCGTAATCGTTCGGTATCGGCATACGTTAATAGCCAAGGCGCATCAAAGTAGCCTTTCACTGAATCACGTAGACGTTGACTGAACGCACGGTTTTTATCCATATCAATCGCAGTACGAATAAATTTATGTACGTGTCTGTCGTAGCCAATCCATAGATCAATCGCTTGCTGTCCCCAACTGACAATGCGGTCAAGCTTCATTTGCAATGAATACAGTAAGGCATCAATAAAATCCAATTCTTCTTTGCCATAAACAATTTCTTGAATATTCAGCAATTCTGTTTGGAGTTGATCTCCCGCCGCTTGCAATGAATCTTGCAATTCACGTAGGTTACCAGAGGTTTCATCAAGCAGCTTTTCACAGCTAGAAATCGCATCACGCCAGTTTTGGTTTAGCAGCTCTGCAATTTCTTCTTTAACTGATTGTTGTTGTTCATCCATTACACGCTGGTTTAGATCGATACGATCAAAGATCTCTCCAACAGAATATTTCAGAACACCGAATACATTTTTACGCCAGTGCTTCGCTTCGCCACCTTTTTCAGCCGCTTTCGATGCCTTTTGGATTTCTTCAGCAACCATCGCCAACTGAATAGAAAGCTTCAATTTAGAGAATTGACGGTGGCGTACGTAATAATCGGTAATACCAATCGCTAATGGTGTTAGACGATAGATGTTCATTCCATCGGTACTTTCACCACTAAAACGACTAATTAAACGTTGTTTTACTAATTCATTGATTGCATTGTTCGCACGAAAAGCAATGGTGTCATTGGATTGACCAAATAAACCACTGATGATACCAAACGCATCGTGAAGTTCACCTTCACCCAGCTCATCATCAAATCTTTCATTACTGAGAACAGCAATGGCCAACAAAAATGCCAGACGTTCAGTCGGCAAGTTCAATGAGAAATCGTGCTGCTTTACCCAGCCAACCAGTTCATCAACCGTTTGGTCTGTAACAGCATTAGAAAACTCACTCATTGTGTATCCTTTGTGTACATCATTATTATTTTCTCTTCGCCCATACGTGAATATAACGACCAAGAGAGAGATAAGGTTCTTGACGGCATAACTGCTCTTCTAGTTTTAGCACGTCTTCGATTTGGTAGTCCCCCATGTATTCCATATTACCAATGTAATCATGAAATGAGCGAATACCCGACTTTCCTTGAATTTCATAACCAGCGTCTTCAATCCACTGGTAAACCTCATTTGGCATTAAGCCTTTTTGTGGTTGTAACTTAAACCGTTTTCTATGTGGCATTCCATCTAAAACATGAGGAATATTGCCACAAATCACATTTTTTAATACTAAACCGTGGTGATTATAAAACATAATCGAAGCATAACCACCAGGCTTTACTTGCTTCAATAGAATATCTAGGGCTGTTTTTGGATCATCTAACCATTCCATTACTGCATGGAAGAGTAGAATATCAACCTTACCAACTTTATGCTGTTCAATTTTTTGTACAGCTGAATGAATAAATTGGTACTGAGATAGTAGACCATTATCTTTCACTGATTCTTTTGCTAACTTTAACATTTCTGAAGAGATATCACATAAAGTAACGAGATGCCCTAGTTTAGCAATTTGTTGAGATACTTGCCCTATCCCTCCTCCTGCGTCTAACACAGTAAGTGGCGCAGAATTTGCTTGATTATTAACTAAGATGGTTTCCATATCTTGCCATACAATAGTTTGACGGATCTCGCCTTTGTCTGAACCATAAATGTTCTTTGCAAATTTGTGGGCGATGTCGTCGAAATTACGGTCTTTATTCACTGTGGTTAAGTTATGATATTATCTATTGGAAACAAGCATTGTCGCATAAGAGCTCAAGGAAGTAACAGCATGACGCTGTTTTTTGCTCTCAAGTGGTGATTTTTCATTCTATATCATCGGTAATAGTCAAAAATATGTTTGAGTTAAAGAAGTTTGTATCATCAATGCTCATGCCCTTACCAGGATTACTCCTTATTGGGTTCATCGGCCTATTTATTTTATGGTTTTCAAAAAGGAAAGGATTTGCCTCTTTTTTACTGACTCTGTCTCTTATTGGGCTCTTCGTGCTCTCTTTTCAGCCAGTCACTACCCCACTTTTAAAATCAACAGAACGTATATATCCCTCATTCATAGCTCCTGATGTGCCAGTCGAATACGTATTGGTTTTAGGGAATGGCCATGTTGTTGATGATAATATCTCTCCAATTTCTGAGCTATCACGAGCTGCGGTGATGAGATTAACTGAAGGCATTAGGATCTATCGAATGTACCCTGGCGCTAAATTAATTTTATCTGGTTATAGCGTTGGTACAACGGTCAGCCATGCTCGAATGATGGCTCGCGTGGCTCTTTCGTTAGGGGTAAATAAATCAGATATACTTTTACTCGAAAATGCTCGAGATACTCATGAAGAGGCTATTCAAACGCTTAATGCTGTAAATAAAAGCAACTTAGTTCTCGTTACTTCCGCAAGCCATATGCCAAGAGCAATGGAAGAGTTCCATCAATTAGGCTTAAAACCAACACCTGCACCAACCAATTATTTAGCTCACTCTGAAATTAAGCAGCCGTGGGAAAAATACGCACCTAAAGCAAAATATTTAGAACAGTCTGAACGATACTGGTATGAACAAATGGGACGTTGGTTCATGCAATTAAAGGATCTACTCATGGCACAAGAGCAACAAGCTCAAGACACACCTAAATTAGAATTTGAAGATGTTATTGATAAGGTAGATGAAATAAAAGAATCACTCCCACTACCAAATAAAAAAGATAAATAATTTAACAAGAAAAAGCCCAAAACTATGGCTCACATAGTTTTGGGCTTTTATTATGCGTTAAAATCACTTAAGAAAAAGGGACAATTAAGCTAATATTGCTCTTACTTTATCTAGGTCTTCAGGGGTATCGACTCCTGCGGCTGGCGATTCTTTTGCCACTGCTACATGGATTTTCTCACCATACCAAAGCACTCGTAATTGTTCTAAACACTCAATTTTTTCAAGTACGCTTGGCTGCCAATTGATATAAGTATTAATGAAACCAGCACGGTAAGCATAAATTCCAATATGACGTAGTAAGGGATTCGCGGTTAGTGACTCACCTTGTGCAAACGCATCACGATCCCATGGGATCGAAGCTCGACTAAAGTACAGTGCGTACCCTTCCGCATCAGTAACCACTTTTACGGCATTTGGGTTAAAGACATCATCTTCTTCATCAATCGCTACTGCTAACGTTGCCATTGGCGCAACAGAATCCGCTAAATTTTGTGCTACTTGCTGAATGATACTTGGTGGGATCAGAGGCTCATCACCTTGAACATTCACAACGATTTCATCAGCTGTAATATTACATTTTTCAATCACTTCAGCTAGACGCTCTGTGCCTGACTCGTGATCGGGTGATGTCATGCATACATCACCACCAAAACTTTTAACTACGGCCTCAATACGAGGGTCATCGGTTGCAATAATAACGCGATCAGCTCCCGCTTTTGATGCTTGTTCGTAAACCCATTGGATCATCGGTTTGCCACAAATATCTGCCAATGGTTTACCGGGTAAACGTGTTGATTGATAACGAGCCGGAATTATAACTGTGAACGACATAACTCTACCTCTTCCATTGTCATACGACGAGCTTCAGGTTCAATCATTACTGGAATACCTTCTTTGATTGGGTATGCAAGACGATCAATTTTACAGATCAATTCTTGCTTATCTTTATCGTAGTTAAGTTTTCCATTACACACAGGACAAGCAACGATTTCAAGAAGACGATAATCCATATTGTTCTTTTACCTCTATAATTTTATTTAATATTTGTTGTGCTTTTTCTTCTGGGAATTTGGCATCAACTGGTAAATACCACCATGACGACTGAGCAAAAGACTGACACTTAACCGCATCTTTTTCCGTCATTATTAATTGCTCACCATACTGCATTAAGTTTTGAATTTCTGTTGGTTCGAAGGCTTTATGATCGCCAAAACCTTGAGTGTGCACGACATCAGCGTTAAGCAAACTCAATGTATCAAAGAAACGAGGAGGATGCCCAATACCGGCAAATGCCACCAAGCTTGATAATGAAGTAACCGGACATTTTTCCCCAGTGACTAAATTAATCGCATGGCTTGGAGTCAGCTTCATCGATATTTCATTTTGTTGAGGCTGCTCACCATTACAAATTAAGAAATCAACCGTTGATAGTCGCTCGATACCTTCCCTTAATGGACCAAGTGGAATGTATTGTTCGTTTCCAAAACGGCGCTTACCATCAATAATAATAAATTCGACATCACGCTGTAAGGCGTAATGTTGTAAACCATCATCGGTAATAATGATATCCACGCCTTGCTGCTCAAGCATTTTAACAGCCTCACTACGAACAGGGGCAATCGCAACATCTGCTTTAGTACGCTGCTTAATCAATACCGGCTCATCACCTGAAATATCGGGTGTTGTCGTTTCAGTCAATAAATAAGGGTAATGTGGTGCTTTACTACCATAGCCACGAGAAGCGACGCCGACTTTGTAGCCTTTTTGCTGCAATTGCTCTACCAACCACACAACTACAGGTGTTTTACCATTACCACCAGCGGTAATATTCCCTACTACGACAACAGGGACTGATGAGCGATAACTCGACTTCTTACCTGATTGATAATCCGCTTTACGTTTAGATGCTATCCATTTAAATAAGCAGCTAAGTGGCCAAAGAAGCGGCCACAATAGCTTTCCTAAAAAATGGTTATCAAACCAAATTTTCTCAATCATTAATCACCAAACTGAATACGGTGTAACTGTGCATAAGCACCATCATGCGCTAATAATTCATGATGGTTACCGCGTTCTACGACTTCACCTTCATCAATCACTAAGATCTGATCTGCATCTTCAATGGTTGATAATCGATGTGCAATCACAAGTACTGTTTTATCTTTTTGTAGCTCATCTAATGCCGATTGAATAGCTTTCTCTGATTCAGTATCAAGCGCTGATGTTGCTTCATCAAGAATTAGTACTGGCGCATTTTGTAATAGTGCACGAGCAATAGCGATACGTTGACGCTGCCCACCGGATAAACTTGCGCCGTTTTCACCAATCATGGTATCAAAGCCCAACTCCATCTTATTAATGAAATCAGAGGCATAAGCAAGCTCAGCTGCTTTTTCGATCTGCTCTCTACTAAACTTACCTTCTGATGCATAAGCAATATTGTTTGCGACCGTATCATTAAATAAGTGTACATTTTGAGATACTAGCGCAAAGTGTTTACGTAAATTTGTAAGCTTGTAATCTTCTACTTTATCGTCATCTAAAACGATTCCACCCGAATCTACATCATAAAAACGCGTAAATAAATTAGCAATGGTACTCTTACCTGAACCAGAACGACCGACTAAAGCTATTGTTTTACCTGCCGGCAAATCAAAACTCACATTTCGTAATGCTGGACCTTCAGCTGTTGGGTAAGTAAAAGTAACATCATTAACTTGAATATCACCTTTTACTACATCTTTCTCAATCGTACCATTGTCTTTTTCTTGATCCATATCCATCAATTCAAACAAGGTTTGACACGCTGCCATACCACGTTGAAAATCAGAAGTTACGCTAGTTAAGCCTTTTAGTGGACGTAATAAACCAAACATTGCAGAGAAAACAACAGTAAACGTACCCGGTGTTAAGGTTTCTTTAATAGAGTCTACGCTTGCTAGGTATAAAACCGTAACTAAAGCTAAAGATGCAATCATTTGAATAATAGGGTTAGCTAAACCTTGAGCCACCACCATTTTCATACCTTGTTGACGCATGTGATTACTGATGTCATCAAAACGATCAGCCTCCACTTTTTGCCCCCCGTAACTAAGTACTACTTTATGGCCTTTCAGCATTTGCTCAGACGTTGCTGTTAATGAACCCATCGCTGTTTGCATATTTTTACTGATCTTTCTAAAGCGCTTAGAAACAAAACTGATCGCAAATGCAACGATAGGTGCAACAACAACAAGAACCAGCGATAGCTGCCAACTGTTCCAGAACATTAAACCAAGTAACCCAAGAATACTTGCTGATTCACGAACAATATTTACTAGAGCTTTACTGGTTGCCGCTGCAACTTGCTCTGAATCATAAGTTATCCGGGAAAGTAAACGTCCCGTTGATTCTTGATCAAAGTAACTTACAGGCATGTGCATAAAATGATTGAAAATTTGGCGACGAATACGCATGACAACGTTACTTGCCACCCAACTCATGCAATAACCTGAAATAAAGCCACTAAAACCACGAATAAACATCATAGCTAAAATAATAAATGGCATTTTCTTTAAAAAATCAGAGTCAGCATTACCAAACCCCTCATCTAATAGAGGTTTTAATAACGAAAGCATGTAAGTATCACTTAACGCATTAATCACTAGTGCGATGACAGCAACCCATAGTCCTGCTTTATACAGTGAAATGAGTGGCCATAAACGCTTAAATGTTGCCCATGTAGATTCGTCTTTTTCAATAGTCATAAGTACTTATTCTTCATATACAATTACCTTTATTCTACTCTCTATTTAGATTATCGCCAAATAGCTTTCTATACCATACCTTGTGATTGAGCAGAGAATGACCTTTAAACCGTAATTTCTCGTTATCACTTGTTATGGTGATTTGCCCTAACTGAGCAGTATCTAACCATTTTATCTGTTTTTCTTTATATTTTTCTTGAATTCTCTTACTTGGTAAATTCCATGGTGTAAAAAGGCCTGTAGAAACTATCGCTACTTTCCCTTTCATTTCTTTTACCCAACGATCTGTTGAGGATGTATTGGAACCATGATGAGGGACTAGAAATACATCAATATCATCAAACTCATTTTGATTTAAAATTAACATTTCAGAAATTGCGTCAATATCACCAGTTAATAAAAAAGTCCATTGTTCAATTTTAACTTTGATCACACAAGAATGAGGATTATAAGAACGCTTGACCATTTTAGGAGGCCAAATAGCAGTAAATAGCATATTACCCTCCTGCCAGTGCTGTCCTTTTATACAAGGCTGCCTACCAGTTCCTTCTTCACTTTCTCTAAGCCAACCAATTAAATATTTATTCATCAAATATTCACGACCACCAGCATGATCATTGTCAGAATGACTAATAATTAAACCACTAACAGATTTAATTCCTCGATGATTCAAAATAGGTTCAATCACACTCTCGGCAATACTGCCATTATCCCATTTCATTCCTGTATCATAAATGACCATATTTTCTTGAGCTGATAATAATACAGACAAACCATGCCCTACATCGAGAAAGTCTACTTGCCATTTATTAGTCGGTTTAACCAACAGGGTAGCAATGATGAGAAACAGAATAGGATGAACCAATAAAGACAAAGGGACAATAAGACGTAATAGAAGCAGTATAATTATTACAACTAAGATGAGATTTATCTCGCTATGTAATAGCCACCATGAAGACTCTGCTTTCTCAGCCAACCACCATACAGGGAATAAAGATAAATCACCAACAGACCAAAATACGCCTGCGAGCTTAGAATTAAAAAGTTCAGCGAGCACTGCCAATAAGCTTAATGGGACCGTAAATAGACTTACCCATGGAACCGAAAGCAAATTTATGAAGGGAGATAAATAGCTTACTCCGGTGAAAAAATAAACTTGAATAGGTGCCAAGAAAATAAAAAGCCCACACTGAATAAAGATAACCTGACTCCACTGAGCCATAAAAGTAGATGACTTTTCTTTAATAAGGATCTGATATAGATGTAGAGAAATAAACACAACACTAACAGCACTAAATGAAAGCCAAAAGCTCATGGATAGTGATGAAAATGGATTCAATATTAAACAAAAAAATAAGCACCACAAAAACAAAAGATGTTTAGGCCAATGCCATCGAAATATCAATAAAATAGAAGTCAAAAAACAAGCTATCAATGCCCTTACAGTAGGCAATGAAAAATCAGCAAGCCATGCATAGAACACCGCACACAAACATCCGAAAATTACAGGTAACCAAATAGCATTGCGGCTTGAATATAATATCCTTAGAATTTTACCTAGCCACCAACCTATGCCAAATACAAAACCTATATGTAATCCGGAGATAGCCATTAAATGCGCTAGGCCTGAATAACGTAAAGTCTGCCATTCTGTTGATTCAATTTCACCTTTGTAACCGAAAGTTAATGCTAATAAGAGGGATTGAAAGTTTTTGTCTAACGTATTGCTGTAGACATTGAGGAACCATTGGTTACGCAATGAGACATTTTTATTAATTAATGTCGCTTTTGTTATTTTTCCATAAGCATGAATTCCTTTGGCTAGTGCATAACCTTCAAGCTTATAGCCTACTTCATTATGTCGACCAATAGGAGGTCGAAGTGTCACGTCAAACTGCCATAATTCACCTTGTTTAAACACTACTGCTGGCGCATTCTCATTAAGTGATTTGTTATAATCACGAATAGATAATCTTAATAAAGCTAAATCATCAAAAGCCATTAAGTCACTATTAATGTCACGAACTTGAACTAAAATTGAGGTAGTTTTTTCTTTAAATGCAATTAGACTTTGAATTTCACCTTTGATGGTAATATCATGACCTTGGCTGTAAAGTGCTTGATTAGCATTTTGGTAGTCAGTTATGTGTAAGGATGAAATTATTAATCCCAAAAAGAGACCTTGTATAAATTTTGTCTTGGGAAACTGTAAAGCTATTATGTAACTTAAAGCGCATAATATAACGACAAGCGACGGCAGGTTTGTTGGCCAATAGGCTGACGACAAAAGAATAAGAATTACGACTACAAGTTTTATACGTATGTCATTAAAAAGAAGCATCAACTCATGCCTAGAAAATTCATTAAACGTTTTTTACCAAACCACGAAACCATTAAACGCCAGAAAGCATTAAAAGTATTTGGTAATGTATTATATAACCCTAACTTATGGTGTTTAAATCGCCGCTCTGCAGCTGGCGCTTTTGCTGTTGGCTTATTTATGGCATTTGTCCCTCTTCCTAGCCAAATGATCATGGCTGCGGGTTTGGCTATTTTATGTAGTGTTAACCTTCCTTTATCCATTGCCCTCGTTTGGGTTAGTAACCCCATAACTATGCCGGTACTGTTTTATGGTGCTTATAAGATTGGAGCTTGGATATTATCTACACCCACACAACATTTTCATTTTGAGCTATCGTGGGAGTTTATTGGCTCCCAAATGTCTACTATTGGTCCTCCCTTTCTATTAGGTTGTGCTATCTGTGCCATTACTTCCGCTTTAATTGGCTACTTTGGGATCCGTGGGCTTTGGCGTTATTCTGTAGTAAGAAGTTGGAAAAAACGAACACTCCGTTTAAAGCACCCTCACTAGAAGCTAATTTATACCTTTTAGTTGGTCACTTACTATAACTGGCAGTAAATCTTTGCTGTCAGTTCACAAAACTTAACTTTCACACAAACAACACACCATATTTATCGTAGTATAAATATAGATATAAATTCTTACTCTAAAACTAATGCCATTGCCATTGGTTTAAACAAATATTATAGCCATTTTAACGCTGCCTAAAGGAAATAATATGTATGAATTAAGAGAGTGCCCGTGTTGCCTTTCAGATGAATTACTCATTTCAGATAATGAAGAAACTGTGATTTGTTCAGACTGTGGAGTGATAAAAAGAAACGGTACCTGGATTATTATTGAAGAAAAGAAATTAAAAGCTACAGCTTAGATTATACCATTGCCATTAATTAAATGGTCTATTTATTACGCAGGAAAACCACTTAAGAGCAAGGCAAAAATTCTGATCAGTAGTTATTCTACTTAAATAATTTTTAACGAAGCTATTATGTGATTTAACCAGTAATAATGACTAGAGAATTACTGGAATTGGTATTATTAGAGGGTAGAAAAAAGCCCAAACGTTAAGTCTGGGCTTTGATTTAATTTAACCAGTAATAGTTATACTGATCCTTACTGGATTCAATCAATATAACTAAGCAAACACTTCTTGTAACTGAGGAACAACTTGCTTCTTACGACTAAGTACGCCATCAAGCCAAACGCGACCATTCTCCGTCTCTTTACCATAAGCTTTTTCTGTTAGGTCTGCATTGTCACTAACAACTAATAACTCTGAACCTTCTTTCATGATATCAGTTAGAAGTAAAATCATAGTGTGACGATTACCTTCAACTTTCATTGCTGCGATATCCGCTTCTAATTCTTCTTTGATTTCATCGAATACAGCTAGGTCGATAACTTCAAGTTGACCAATACCAACTAGCTCACCATTCATGTTAAAGTCTTTAAAATCACGCATAACAAGGTCACGTATAGGTGTGCCTTCAACTGCTGATTTTACTTTAAACATATCCATGCCTAATTCTTTAAAGTCTTCAATACCAGCGATCTCTGCTAGTGCTTCAACACACTTAATATCAGCAGTTGTGCATGTTGGTGATTTAAAGATCACGGTATCGCTTAAAATTGCACATAACATGATACCAGCCATGTCTTTTGGAATTTCAACATTGTAAAAGTCATACATCATTTTGATGATTGTGTTACTACAACCAACAGGGCGGATCCAACACTCTAATGGCGTTGATGTTGTTAAATCGCCCAATTTATGGTGATCAACAATACCTACAATTGTCGCTTCAGCAATATCGTCTGGTGCTTGTGTCAATTCAGAATGATCTACAATATAAACCTCTTCACCAGCATAACTCATTTTTAGTTCAGGTGTTTCTAAACCAAATTTTTCAAGGATGAATGCTGTTTCAGGAGATATTTCACCTAAGCGAGCAGGGATAGCTGCTTCACCAATTTGATTTTTTAAGTAAGCAAGTGCGATTGCACCACAAATTGAATCTGAATCTGGGATCTTATGGCCCACTACATACATTGACATTGTATTACTCTCCTTTAAATATGGCGCTATTCTAACAAATTGAGACGATTTGAAAACAGAAAGTATCGATAGAATATAAACTATCGAGTATATAGATAGGTATCTCTTTGATAAACGAAAAAAGGCTCATACCTTTCGGTATGAGCCTTTTACTTTTTGTCTTTATCTTCTTATAAAAAATAAAGACGAATTGGAAGCCTGGCGATGTCTTACTCTCACATGGGGAAACCCCACACTACCATCGGCGCTATTACGTTTCACTTCTGAGTTCGGTATGGGATCAGGTGGGTCCATAACGCTATGGTCGCCAAGCAAATTCTTCTATATTTCCCGCTTGCTATAAAACTACAATTAGCGAGGAAAATATAATAATCTGGAAAGCTGTTGCTCTATATAAAAAATATTAAGAACTTTTAAATTTTGATTTAACTTAATTACAGCCTGAGCTGTTTTGTTTTACTTTGTAAAAAGTAAAAATAAATTAAGCTAAATCAGTCAGCTTTCCAAATTGTTAAAGAGCTATATAAAACCACTAACATTGTTAATGATAAAATACTTTTTAAGCATTTTCAGACACAAAAAATCCGAACCTAGGTCAATTTCTTGAACTGGTTTGGAATCCTTCCAAAAATATTTAAAGAGTATATCCATATGAAATGGTGGGCGATACCGGGCTCGAACCAGTGACCCCCTCCTTGTAAGGGAGGTGCTCTCCCAACTGAGCTAATCGCCCACATAATATTTCAATTTACTCCTGACTCTATCAGAAATAAACCCATTCTCTGTGGAAAGAATGGTGGGTCGTGCAGGATTCGAACCTGCGACCAATTGATTAAAAGTCAACTGCTCTACCAACTGAGCTAACGACCCATATTTTTCTTCTTAGAGGCGGCAAGTTGTAAGGACGTTTATAATCTATAAACGACGTCAACTTAACAAACTATAAGGAAAAAATGGTATCCCGTAGGGGAGTCGAACCCCTGTTACCGCCGTGAAAGGGCGGTGTCCTAGGCCTCTAGACGAACGGGACACTATGAAGGTGTCGGGCACCTTCAAATCTCTTTATTTTTTCAACCTTCGCAATCTGTGTGAACACTCACAAATCGTAATCTATCGTTTAAGGAGGTGATCCAGCCCCAGGTTCCCCTAGGGCTACCTTGTTACGACTTCACCCCAGTCATGAACCACACCGTGGTGATCGTCCTCCCCTGATCCGAAGATAAGGGGTTAAACTAACCACTTCTGGTGCAGCCCACTCCCATGGTGTGACGGGCGGTGTGTACAAGGCCCGGGAACGTATTCACCGTGACATTCTGATTCACGATTACTAGCGATTCCGACTTCACGGAGTCGAGTTGCAGACT
>Ga0316197_10000274_pt1 | contig 36738 bp, 40 predicted proteins | sample OudBiesiAoxic_MG_FD_204939 | JGI IMG/M metagenome (GOLD analysis project Ga0316197, IMG submission 204939) | Coastal sediment microbial communities from Oude Bieten Haven, Netherlands - site A oxic | ecosystem: Environmental > Aquatic > Marine > Coastal > Sediment | place: Netherlands... | reverse complement strand
TCGTTGGCATCGTTTGCTGCGGAGGTTACCGCTGCGAGTGTTGTTCCGTGTGCGAGCGCTATCGCATTTAATACTGCGGCTGCTTTACTGCGTGTTTCATCGGCCTCTAATTGCGGCACTGAATCGTAAACAACACCGGCACCTGCTTGTGCTTGTGCAATACCATCTTTTACAAAGGCAGAACGGATCACGATACAACTATCCATATCACCGTTACCATTAATATAACCGACTGCTCCGCCATAACTTCCACGACGTTTTTTCTCTACTTTTCGCACCAGATTAGAGGCACTAATTTTTGGTGCGCCTACTAGGGTACCCATATTCATGCAAGCTTGGTAAGCATGTAAAGCATCTAAATCTTTTCGTAATTTTCCAATAACACGTGACACTAAATGCATCACATGGCTGTAACGATCGACCTGTAAGAGTTCCGCTACATGGCGTGTCCCAGGTTCACTGATACGTGCAACATCATTACGCGCTAAGTCGACCAACATTAAATGCTCAGAAGTTTCTTTTTTATCTAAGCGTAGCTCTAATTCTAAGCGGCCATCTAAGTCTTTATTGATACTACCGTCGGGGTTAAATCCGCGTCGGCGTGTACCAGCAATAGGATAGATTTCGACATCTTGAGAGCTTTGAGTGAACTTAATTGCACTCTCTGGTGAAGCACCGAATAGAATAAAGTCGCTGTCTTTTAAATAAAACATATACGGACTTGGATTCGTTTCTTTTAGTTTTTGATACGCTGAAATAGGATCTGGGCAAGGTAGTGAAAAGCTACGAGAAGGCACTACCTGAAAAATATCGCCCTTAACAATGTTGGTTTTTAATTGTTCAACAATTGCGCAATATTGGGCATCGGAAACATCGACGCTCACTTGTGCATCAATGGTTATTTGTTGATTGATTGGCGCAATAAAGTTATCGCAAAATCCTTGTAATTGAGCAATACGTTTGTTTATTCGCAACTTACTTTCGTCTGAATATAAGCCACCAAAAATACTGCCTAAAATTTCACCCTGTTTGCTTTGATGATCGTGGATCATTAATGTTTCGGCGACATAGAATACATAGTCAGGGGTCGTGTTTTCGCTGTCTTCAACTTCCAATAATTGTTCAAACGTTGCAATAAAATCATAAGCAAAAACCCCACCTAAAAATAACGCCTCAGAATGTGAAGACTGTTTTTTGATGCGGTCAATTAAGCAGCGAATGGCATCCATTGGCGAGGCTGATTTTAAACGTTGATCTTCATCACCGCTGGTATCTGATTGTGGAAAAGTGAGTTGTAATTGGCTAGGACTTTGTGCGCTGATCAATTGTGTTGAGAATTTAGGAGTGATGAAAGTCAGTAAATCTTTGCCATTATCAGTTAGTGTGTCAAGTGTCACGACTAAACCTTGGCAGGTAATCTTCAAACAGGCATCAACCAGTATCAGACTTTTCAAATGCGCTTTACTTTCTATTTCAGCAGAGTCGAACAATAAATGGTTATCGCTATTAGCGCTGATTTGTTGAAATAATCCTAATGAATCTTGAATGTAACTACAGGGTGCTTCAATGGTTTTTAATACGCCGATTGGGTGTTGAGTATTCATGTTTAAATCCTTAATAATGAGTGAGCAAATATTGAAATAGTTGTTATTTAATTTGCCATCGCCAATTAAGGACTGTGTTTAAAATTGTCATTGAATTTACCTGTTTTACTTTTGTTGGTTCCAAATATGAAAAAAGCCCGCAATATGCGAGCTTTAGAATTGGTTTTGCTGGGAAAATTAAATATACAAAAACCTCATTGCTCGCTTATGAGAATGAGTGCCACCAAGAATCTTTAAGAGTAATTGTAGAAAAAATCATATATTATGCGTCCCGTAATAATTAGAAGCTATTTTTTTGCATTCTGCTTTTAATGTCAAGGTGTTTTTAGGATATTCATGTTAATTGATCTTCACTCTCATACGAAAGCTTCAGATGGACAGCTCACCCCTAGTGAATTAGTGCAGCGTGCTGAAAATAGGCAAGTTCACTTTTTAGCCATTACTGATCACGATACAGTAGATGGCTTGGTTGAAGCAAGCCAATACATTAAAGATAATAATTTAAAGTTGCAATTGATCAATGGTATTGAAGTGACAACTAATTGGTTGAATCATGAAATACATGTTGTGGGTGTCAATATTGACCCTGAACATCCTGAATTAATTAAATTAATTGAAATACAAAAAGAAAAGCGCGAACAGCGTGCCATGGAAATGGGCCGTCGTTTAGCGAAAGCTAATATAGAAAATGTGTATGAAGGAGCAAAAGCCTTGGCCGGTGATGGTGCTATCACTCGCGCACATTTTGCTCGTTATTTAGTTGAGATTGGCGTAGCACCAACTTTTCCTAAAGTATTCGATAAATATTTAAGCCGCGGTAATACCGGTTATGTCCCCCATGATTGGGTTGATTTAGCGCATGCAATTGAGATAATTCAAGCATCAGGGGGACAAGCAATACTTGCCCATCCTGATGCTTATAGCCTATCGAATAAATGGTTAAGAAAATTATTGATTACATTTAAAGCGGCTGGAGGTGATGCAATGGAAGTGGCTATCGGCCAGCAATCACCACAAATGCGATTGCAATTAGGATTGTGGAGCAAAGAGTACGATTTATTAGCTTCTCAAGGCAGTGACTTTCACTTTGTTGGACGTTGGCGTGATTTAGGAAAAAGTTTATTTTTACCTGAAATTTGTCAGCCAATTTGGCATAATTGGACGGCTTGTCAGAGTGTTGAATAAAAGGCATTTTTTGTGCCATTTTTAGCGTAATATGAACAATATTGAGATACAAGAGTAGTAGAGACTTATGAGTCAGTTTTTTTATGTACATCCTGAAAATCCCCAAAAACGATTGATGAAACAGGCTGCTGAAATAATAGAGCAAGGTGGGGTGGTTATTTATCCTACCGACTCTGGTTATGCGTTAGGTTGTAGCATTGATAATAAACGCGCCCTAGAGCGTATTTGTCATATTAGAAAAATAGATAAAAAGCATAACTTTACCTTAGTGTGTAAAGATTTAGCTGAGATTGCCATTTATGCACGTGTTGATAATGCGGCTTATCGTATGCTTAAAAGTAATACACCGGGTCCTTACACGTTTATTTTTAAATCTACCAAGGATTTGCCTAAACGTTTAATGAATCCAAGCAAGCGTACTATTGGTATTCGCATTCCAGATAATGCTATCGCACTAGCGTTACTGGAGGAGTTGAGTACTCCATTGATGACAACCAGTCTGATTCTACCCGGTAAAACCAGTACTGAATTTGACCCGGAAGATATTCGCGATCATTTAGAACAACAGGTTGATTTGATTATTAATGGCGGTTACTTAGGTGAATCACCCACTACTGTGATTGATTTGTCCGATGATGACGTTACTATTGTCAGAGAAGGCGCTGGAGATTTAACGCCGTTTATTTAAATCTGTTTATTTTGGCTCTTTTGTTTGATTAAAGAAGCAAGTTGTGAATACGTTAATATGGATAATAAGTATTAATGTTTTTACATTAAGAATGTAAAGAAAACCCGCTTGCAGTGTGTTGCTGTTGGCTTTTAATGAAGATATTAATGGTTAGCGATTGAAGCTTAATAGAAGTGTAAATAGCTAACATTATTTATTGGCATAATGTGAATTACCCAAAGGAAAAGAACATGAGTGAAAAATTACAAAAAGTATTAGCCCGCGCAGGATTAGGTTCTCGTCGTAAAATGGAAACGGTTATTGCAGAAGGCCGCGTTAGCCTTGATGGAAAAATTGTTGAGCTAGGCGAACGTGTTACACAAGAGCAAGTGATCCGTGTAGACGGACATGTTGTTAAATACCAAGCGGCAGAAAGTGTTGTTTGTCGTATTCTAGCGTATAACAAACCCGAAGGTGAAGTGTGTACGCGTAGCGATGAAGAAGGCCGTAAAACTGTTTTTGATCGCCTACCACAGTTGAAAGGCGCTCGTTGGATTTCTATCGGACGTTTGGATATTAATACATCAGGTTTATTACTGTTTACCACAGATGGTGAATTTGCTAATAAAATGATGCACCCGAGCCAACAAATTGAACGTGAATATGCAGTACGTGTATTTGGTGATGTAACGGAAGCGATTTTAAACCGCTTACGTACTGGGGTTCAACTTGAAGACGGTGAAGCAAAATTCTTAGATATTAAAGAACATGGCGGTGAAGGTATTAACCGTTGGTTCCACGTTGTATTAACCGAAGGTCGTACGCGCGAAGTGCGTCGTTTATGGGAAAGTCAAGGTTTGCAAGTTAGTCGTTTAATGCGTGTTCGTTACGGTAATATTATCCTAAACAATCAATTACCACAGGGTGGTTGGCAGGAGCTTTCACTGAAAGAAGTGAACTACTTACGTAAATTAGTAAATCTACCACGTGAAACAGAAACGAAAGTTCGTGTTGACACCAATAAAGTCACTAATCCACAAGCAAGAATTCGTCGTGCCGTGAAGAAACATAATCAGCACCGTAAAGCTGGTGAACGCCGTCGAGTGACGCGTACAAGAAGCTAATTCATTAATATATAACACTATTATGGTGCGTGTTTTATCTATAAAATGATGATAAAGTAGATTTAGGTCAAGTAAATGTATTCATTAAGTGAGGGATTATGATTAAAAAATGTTTATTTCCAGCAGCAGGATATGGCACACGTTTTTTACCTGCTACTAAGTCAATGCCAAAAGAGATGATGCCACTGGTTAATAAGCCTTTAATTGAATTTGGGGTTGATGAAGCAATTGAAGCGGGTATGACGGGCATGGGGATTGTGGTTGGCCGTGGTAAACACTCTATCTCAGACCATTTTGATCATAATTATGAATTAGAGAAAGAAATTAGTGGTACACCAAAAGAAGAAAAATTAAAAGATATCCGTAAAATTATGGATACTGCGACTTTTTCTTTTATTCGCCAGCGCCAAATGAAAGGCTTAGGTCATGCCATTTTAGTGGGGCAAGAGCTGATCGGTGATCAACCGTTTGCCGTCGTATTAGCTGATGACTTATGCATCAACCAAGAAGGTGATGGTGTATTAAAGCAAATGGCAGCTTTATATGAACAGTTCCGTTGTTCAATCGTTGCGGTTGAAGAAGTGCCTGAAGATCAAATCCATAAATATGGTGTGATCAAAGGTTCGGTGATTAGAGACGATATTTATCGTGTTGATGACATGGTTGAAAAACCAGCGCCAGGCACTGCACCAAGTAACCTTGCGATTATCGGACGTTATATTTTAACACCAGATATCTTTGAAATATTGAAAAATACTAAACCTGGTAAAGGCGGTGAAATTCAAATCACCGATGCTTTATTAGCACAAGCTAAGTCTGGTTGTGTATTAGCTTATAAATTCAAAGGTAAACGTTTTGACTGTGGTAGTGTACCCGGCTATATAGAAGCAACAAATTTCGTATATGAAAACATATACAAAGAATAAACGTTAAATTAACTTATTTAGTCATTATGCATAATGCCGTTCATCAACCTGAACGGCATTTTTTTTGCTTTTTAAAAATAAAAATAGAAAGCAATTAACCACGAAGGCACGAAGGGTGGAGAAGGTTAGGTCAAAACCGGCATCATTAATTTTAGTCTACAAGTTTAAGCCCCTCGTTTTTTAATTTTTTCTTGGTGTTCTCTGTGAAGCGGCTTCGTGGTTGCTTTTGTTTTAAAGTCAAAAGCTATTTAACCACGAAGGCACGAAGGGGAAGAAGGGAACCTTAAAACATACGAGAACAAATACCTTTAAATATTTTCTGCTTGTTCTTTTCTTGGTGCCCTCTGTGCAGTGCAGTGGCTTCGTGGTTGCTTTTGTTTTAAAGTCAAAAGCTATTTAACCACGAAGGCACGAAGGGAGAAGAAGGGAGCCTTAAAACATACGAGAACAAATACCTTTCAATATTTTCTGCTTGTTCTTTTCTTGGTGCCCTCTCTGCGCAGCGGCTTAGTGGTTGCTTTATGTTTTTAAAATCAAAGGCAAAAAGCAATTAACCACGAAGACACGAAGAGGGCAGAAGGTTAAGCCAAAACCAGCATCATTTTTTGCTTCTATTGCTTGGGCGCGGCTTATTTTTCTCAACGTCTACTTTATTAAGTGCGATGAACATTCTACTAAATACATTGACGTATAAAGCCTTGATGTTGTTGAAGACTCGCTGTTGCTTGTTCTACATTACTGTCAGTTAAGATCATCACTATTGCTGTTTTACAGTGATGGCCTGATTCGGTTAGCGCCATTTCGGCGATCTCTCTGCTACAGTCTGTCGCTTCCATTATTATCTTTTTTTGACGCTCAATCAGTTTGGCATTGGTTGCTTGTACATCCACCATTAAATTACCAAATACTTTACCACTTTTAATCATGGCTCCTGTGGTGAGCATATTAAGCACCATTTTTTGTGCTGTACCAGCCTTCATTCTTGAGGAACCAGTGACTACCTCAGGTCCGACAATGACATCTAAAGCAATATCAGCAATTTCAGCCATTTTACTGCCTTCGTTACAACATAAACTGATCACCTTACAACCTTTTTGTTTAGCATATTGCATTGCACCGAGTACATAGGGGGTGCGCCCGCTTGCTGCAATACCAACAACAATATCGCTATCTTGTAAATTGATGGTCTGTAAATCTTGTTGTCCTGCCAGAATATTATCCTCTGCATTTTCAACCGCTTTTAAAATCGCGGGTTTACCTCCTGCGATTAAACCTACCACTTGTTCAGCGGGGCTACCAAAAGTTGGTGGGCATTCACTAGCATCTAAAATCCCTAAGCGGCCAGAAGTGCCTGCCCCGCAATAAAGTAAACGACCTCCTGCAGCAAAAGCTGATTGAATTGTATCTACTGCTTGTGCAATAGCTGGTAAAATATTGGCCACTGCAAGTGCGACTTTTTGATCCTCTTTGTTAATAATGGTGAGCATCTCTAAGCTCGATAAGGTATCGATATTAGCACTGGCTTGATTACGACTTTCGGTAGTAAAGTGTTGTAAAGATAAACTCATAATAGGGATTTCACTATAATTGATTGTCACATTAGGTGCGTAAGTTGTTATAATAACAGCTCACTGAAATGAGTTGAATTGATATCATGACCAAGCCCTCGAAGACACCTTTAACGCAACATAAAATAAATACAGCTCAAACAGCTCAAACAGAGCAAACAGAGCAAACAGATAGCTCTGAAAATAATGTGCCTAGTAAAAAAAATAAAAATGTTGAATTATTATTTAACCTATTAACCTTGCTGTTAGGTTGTTTTATAATTTTACTTTTTCTAAGTTTAGCAAAAGCGATCACTACTTACTTTCAAATTACTTTTCCGGCCTCTATCCTGGGTATGTTGCTATTATTTTTAGCGTTGTCTTTAGGCTTAGTTAAATTAAGTTGGATAGAGTTTACTGGTAATCTGGTGCTTAAATATTTGGCTTTATTATTTATTCCGATCGGCGTTGGCTTGGTCAACTATTTTGAATTAATTGCAACACATTGGTTGGTAATTGTTTTTTCATTGTTTTTCACAACATTACTTACATTGTTGATGGTTGGTCATTGTTATCAATGGTTAGTCAAGGAGGGGAAATAATGTTTATTTATATTGCAGCTCCGCTGACATTATTTTTTTTCTTAGCTTTTAAAAAGTTGTATCAACTAAAACCAACTGCGTTATTAAACCCTGTGCTTGTCACCATATTTTCTCTGATTGCCACGTTATTGATATTTGAGATTCCTTTTGCGGAATATAAGCAGGGGACCTCTATTATCACAGCATTATTAGAGCCTGCTATTGTTGCGCTTGCAGTGCCATTATATTTGCAGCTTAAACTGATCAAAGCTCGCCTTAAGTTTATTTTGATCAGTTGTTTATTGGCTGTTTTTGTTGCGTTTTTCTGTGCATTTTATATTATGCCGCTATTGGGTGCTGATTTAGTTACCGCTGCTTCTTTTGCCGGACAATCGGTTACCACGCCTATTGCTATGGAAATTAGTGAGCATCTTAACGGTATTGTTTCTTTGACTGCTGCGATGGTGATCTTTGCAGGTATTATTGGAGCTAGTATAGGTCTGCCATTCTTAAAGCTGTGTAAAATTAAGCATCCACAGGCGGTTGGCGTTGCAATCGGTTGTGCATCGCACGCGATTGGTACTTCTAAAGCCTTAGAGGAGGGGGAAGAAGTAGGTGCATTTTCTTCCATTGCATTGATTGTTTGTGCGATCCTTTCAGCCTTGATAATGCCGGTTTTATATCATTGGTTGATTGAATAATTTTACTACACCAACTACACCAACTATGCCAATTTCAGCAACTTCGTTAAGTATGTGCTCAAATATTGGGTAGAAAATATCAATCAACTTAAGCCTGAAATTGCCTCAAAAACTGTTATCTTTGTAAAATTTATAACGTAGAAGTGATGCATTCTAAGCCGCAAGATTGCTCTGCTATTTAATGGGATTGGTATTAATGAATCTTGTATTCCTTTGCTAATTACGATTTGATCTTATACTGGTGTTATATCGCTCCTTGATAAAAGGTGCGATTAGCAGCTAAATCCGAGCTATTTTGTATTACTCTTAATTATTTCTACTGCCTTTCTTTTCTACAAAACCCATTAAAAATTGACCTAATCGATAAAATGTTACGTTAATAAGTCTATTTTCTAGAAAATAAACTGCATTATGGTAGCTTATTTGTCTTACTTTTAGGTGTTCAATAAGAATTAGCCACGTATGAGTGGTTTAAATAAGCAATATTTAATACCTAATAAGTCCTTTATTTATCAATAATTAGGAGTTGAATAACATGGAAAGGCTTAAAAATAAAATTACCCAAGCAGTTTTATTAAGTGTTGGCTTAACGTTGGCAAGTACTTCTTTTTCAACTTTTGCTGCGGATGTACCTGCCGGTACTCAGTTGGCTAAAGTACAGGAACTAGTACGTGGCAATGGCGCCGAAGTGGCTTCATTGGATCCACATAAAACTGAAGGTGTGCCTGAGTCACATGTTATTCGCGATCTGTTAGAAGGGCTTGTCAATCAAGATTCAGAGGGAAATACTATTCCTGGTGTCGCCACGTCATGGGAAACGACCGATAACAAATTATTTACGTTTCATTTACGCAAAGATGCTAAATGGTCAAATGGTGACCCTGTGACTGCTGAAGATTTTGTATATAGCTTTAAACGTGTCGTTGATCCTGTTACCGCTTCACCTTATGCATGGTATTTAGAAATGACCAATATGGTCAATGCCAAAGAAATTATCGAAGGGACAGCAGATAAAGAAACACTCGGTATAAAAGCGATTGACCCTTATACCTTGCAAGTGACGTTAACTACAGCGGTGCCTTATTTTGTTAAAATGATGGGGCATACTACGGTTAAGCCCGTACATAAAGCAAGCATTGAAAAATTTGGGGATAAATGGACTAAGCCGGAAAACTTTGTTGGTAATGGGGCATTCACTGTTGCCAATTGGGTTGTTAATGAACGTATTGAATTAGTACCAAATAACTACTATTGGGATAATGCGCATACGGTGTTAACTAAAGTGACATTTTTACCGATCGAAAACCAAGTAGCTGAAATGAATCGCTTTCTATCTGGTGAGATTGATATCACCTATGAGTTACCTAATGAACATTATAAACGTCTTGCAAAAGATCATGCGGAATCAGTATCGATTCCTGGTAATTTGTGTTCTTACTATTATGGTTTTAATAATGCTAAAGCTCCTTTTAATGATGTGCGTGTTCGTAAAGCGCTTTCCTATGCGATTGATCGTAATGTGATCACCAAATTTTTACTTGGGCAGGGGCAAAAACCAGCTTATTTCTTAACGCCTGAAATTGTTGCTGGATTTCATCCGCAAATGCCTGCTTATGGAAAACTTACTCAAAAGCAACGTGTTCAAGAAGCAAAAGATCTGTTATCAGAAGCGGGATTTAACAAACAAAACCCACTTAAATTCACACTGCTATACAACACATCTGAAAACCATAAAAAAATTGCTGCTGCGATTCAATCAATGTGGAAAAAATCATTGGGTGTCGATGTGCAGTTAGAAAATCAAGAATGGAAAACGTACCTTGATACACGTCGCCAGGGTGATTTCGATGTTACGCGTGCTGGGTGGTGTGGTGATTACAATGAAGCATCATCATTTCTTTCTTTAATGCAGAGTAATAACAGCTCAAACGATCCTAAATACAAGAGTGCTGAGTACGATCAAATCATGAACAAAGCACTATTATCTACAGATGACCAAGAACGTAATGCTTTATATGCCGAAGCGGAAGTTCTTTTAGCCAAAGATATGCCGATTGCGCCTATTTATCAATATGTTAAAGCGCGTTTGGTTAACCCTCATGTTGGTGGTTTCCCTACTAATAATGCTGAAGATAAGATCTTTTCAAAAGACCTTTATATCAAACAGTAAATTCATTAATTGATAATGCACATCAGCCGATATAGCACTACAGCATATCGTCTGATGTATTTATTAATTGTCATTTAATACACAGAAAGAGTGCGTTTATGTTTAAATTCATCGCTAAAAGAATATTAGAAGCGATCCCTACACTGCTGGTGTTGATCACTATCTCTTTTTTCTTAATGCGCTTTGCACCGGGTAATCCTTTTTCTACGGAGCGCCCGCTCCCACCTGAAGTGATGGAAAACATTAATGCTAAATATGGATTAGATAAATCTGTATTTGAGCAGTATACGACCTACTTAACTAATGTGTTACAAGGTGATTTTGGTCCTTCTTTTAAATATAAAGATTTTACCGTCAATGAATTAGTGGCTAGTGCACTGCCTGTTTCAGCAAAAGTCGGTGCAGCTGCTTTTGTATTCACATTAATAATGGGCGTCGGGGTCGGGACGATAGCCGCGTTGAAGCAAAATACTTGGATAGATTATACGATCATGTCCACGGCCATGATCGGGGTGGTGATGCCCTCATTTGTACTTGCACCTGCTCTCATTTATATTTTTTCTATCTATCTCGGCTGGTTTCCCGCGGGCGGTTGGTTAGATGGCTCTTTTCAATATATGTTTTTACCGGTGATCGGTATGTCGTTACTTTACGTGGCCACTTTTGCTCGGATAACACGCGGCAGTATGATTGAAACTTTAAATAGTAACTTCATTCGCACGGCTAGAGCCAAAGGTTTAAGTTACACCTATATCGTACTTAAGCATGCATTAAAACCCGCTATGTTACCTGTGGTTTCTTATATGGGACCTGCTTTTGTTGGGATTATCACCGGATCTGTGGTGATAGAAACCATCTTTGGTTTACCGGGTATTGGTAAATTATTTGTTAATGCCGCATTTAATCGTGATTACTCGCTAGTGATGGGCGTAACCATTTTAATTGGCTTTTTATTCATTATATTCAATACCGTTGTTGATATTTTACTCGCGGCGATTGATCCTAAAATTCGCTATTGATTGGGACAGAAATGATGTTAACAAAAAAAGAAAATCTAGACGCGATAGAAAAATTTTCAGAAAACTTAGAAATTGAAGGGCGTAGTTTATGGAAAGATGCGCAAATTCGTTTTATGCGCAATAAAGCGGCCATGATAAGTTTAGTGATATTAACAATAATGGTGTTAGCCGTTATCTTTTTACCTATGTTTGCGGAGTTTACTTACGACGACACTGATTGGTATGCATTGCATGAAGCTCCTTCTGCTTTGCATCTTTTTGGTACAGATAGTTTAGGCAGAGACCTTTATGTCCGCACCTTAATCGGTGGCCGAATATCGCTAATGGTTGGAGTGTTAGGCGCCTTAGTTGCGGTATTAATTGGAACGCTTTATGGCGCAACATCGGGTTATATCGGTGGTAGAACAGACCGAATCATGATGCGCATATTAGAGATTTTATATGCCGTACCATTTATGTTCTTAGTGATTGTATTAGTAACCTTTTTTGGACGAAATATTGTATTAATATTTGTCGCTATTGGTGCGATTGCTTGGTTGGATATGGCACGTATTGTACGAGGCCAAACATTGAGTTTACGCAGTAAAGAGTTCATTGAAGCGGCGCATGTTAGTGGGGTTAGTAATTGGAAAATTATCACCCGTCATATTGTACCTAATGTATTAGGGATTGTAGCGGTGTACTCAACATTATTAATTCCTAGCATGATCTTAACTGAATCATTTTTATCTTTTCTAGGTCTTGGTGTACAAGAACCGATGACCAGTTGGGGCGCTTTGTTGCAAGAGGGGTCACAAACGATGGAAGTGGCGATTTGGCAGTTGATTTTCCCTGCTTGTTTTATGATCGTGACCTTATTTTGCTTTAATTATGTGGGTGATGGTTTACGTGATGCTTTAGACCCTAAAGACAGATAGTGTAAAGCAATAACAAATAGGTACGGACCGATAGTAATAAACGTTATCGGTTCACTCTACAAATAACTATTATTGGACATAAAAATGAGTTTATTAGATGTCAAAGACTTACGTGTTGAGTTTAGCACTCAAGATGGCACGGTCACTGCAGTAAACGATTTAAACTTCTCATTGGAACCCGGTGAAACCTTAGGTATTGTGGGCGAATCAGGCTCAGGAAAATCGCAAACAGTATTTGCTATTATGGGGCTGCTGGCGAAAAATGGCCTAATTAAAGGCAGTGCAAAGTTTGAGGGTAATGAGATTCTTAACTTACCAGAAGCTGCATTAAATAAAATCAGAGCAGAGCAAATTGCGATGATTTTCCAAGATCCAATGACGTCTCTTAATCCTTATATGAGGGTGAGTGAGCAACTGATGGAAGTATTGATTCTGCATAAAGGCATGAGTAAAAGTGACGCCTTTGAAGAATCAGTGCGTATGTTAGAAGCGGTTAAAATCCCAGAAGCGAGAGCGCGTATTAAAATGTATCCACATGAGTTTTCAGGTGGAATGCGACAGCGCGTTATGATTGCAATGGCATTATTATGTCGTCCTAAATTATTAATTGCCGATGAACCGACGACCGCATTGGATGTAACGGTACAGGCGCAAATAATGGATTTACTCAATGAGCTAAAAAAAGAGTTTAATACTGCAATCATTATGATCACTCATGACCTTGGAGTGGTGGCTGGTAGTTGCGATAAAGTGTTGGTGATGTATGCAGGACGCACCATGGAGTATGGTGCTGTTGATGATATTTTTTATCGACCAAGCCACCCTTATACTGAAGGATTGTTGAAAGCTATTCCGCGTTTAGATGCTGAGGATGACGTTTTACCTACTATTCCAGGTAATCCACCTAATTTATTACGATTACCTGTGGGTTGCCCGTATCAAGAGCGTTGCCACCGTGTCACTCAAGAGTGCATGCAAACAGCACCGCCATTAATAACATTTGCAGGCGATCGGCAACGTGCTTGTTTTTCTGATTGGGAGAGTTGGGCGAAATGAACGAGCAAATAAAAATGGAAAAAAAACTATTACTGGATGTTAATAACCTAAAAGTATATTTTGACATCGACTCTAAATCCCTATGGCCCTGGGCTAAACCCGAAAAATTAAAAGCCGTTGATGGTATTAATGTGCGTTTATTTGAAGGTGAAACCATCGGCGTTGTAGGTGAGTCCGGCTGTGGTAAGTCAACGTTTGCTCGTGCGATTATTGGTTTAGTTGCGGCGACGGAAGGTGAGGTGATGTGGTTAGGTCAAGATTTAACTAAAATGCAAGCCGTTCAGCGTCGTGAGACTCGTAAAGATATTCAAATGATTTTCCAAGATCCATTAGCATCACTTAATCCACGTATGAATATTGGTGATATTATTGCTGAACCATTGCAAACCTTTTACCCAAAACTAAGTAAGCAAGAGGTGAAATTACAAGTTAAAGAGATGATGGATAAAGTAGGGCTTTTGCCGAATTTGGTTAACCGTTATCCACATGAGTTTTCTGGTGGGCAATGCCAACGAATTGGTATTGCGCGTGCGCTTATACTCAAACCTAAAATGATTATTTGTGATGAACCTGTCTCAGCATTGGATGTTTCCATTCAAGCACAAGTAGTGAATTTATTAAAAGAGTTACAGCAAGAGTTAAGACTGAGTCTAGTTTTTATTGCACATGATCTTTCAGTGGTAAAACATATCTCTGACCGAGTATTGGTGATGTATCTTGGTAATGAAGTCGAGTTGGCAGAATCTGCCTCTTTATTTAAAAATCCTCAGCATCCTTATACTAAAGCATTGATGTCTGCGGTACCTATTCCTGATCCTAAAATAGAACGCACTAAGGTGATTCAAATGTTGGAAGGGGATTTACCGTCGCCTATATCACCACCTTCTGGATGCGTATTTCGTACACGGTGTCCAATCGCAACAGCGGCATGCAGTCTCGAGAAACCTTTACTGAAAGGCACCTCAACTCATTCAGTGGCTTGTATCCATGTTTAATTAAGTGAAGAGTTAGTTGGTGAGCATTTCTAATAAGAAAAAACCGAAGCAAGCTTCGGTTTTTTATAGATGGCAGGAGTATTAACGATTGCCACAATTAAAATGATTAACTATCTATTTACTTAATCAGCAGCGTAACCAAATTGCTCTAGTTGTTTACCATCTAAATAAGCAAATTGACCTTGCATTTTTAAACGATCACCAACAAACCAAGAAGCAGCAAGGGCATATATTTGATGCTCTTGGGTTAATACGCGATCCGCTAAGTCCTGCGCAGTATCTTCAGCAAAAACAGGTACTTTTGCCTGTAATACTGTAGGGCCACTGTCTAACTCTGGCGTCACAAAGTGTACCGTTGCGCCGTGAGCCTCATCACCTGCATCAATAGCACGTTGATGTGTATTAACTCCAGGATATTTTGGCAACAAAGAAGGATGAATATTGAGCATCTTGCCCTGATATTGATTAACAAAACCAGACGTTAAAATACGCATAAATCCAGCTAACAAAATAAGATCAGGTTGTAACTGTTCTAATTCAGCGGCCAGTAGTGCGTCGTATTGATCACGCGATGCAACACCTTTACTAGCCACTAAGATAGCCGGAATATTCGCTTCTCGAGCACGCTCTAAACCATAGGCATCTGCTTTATTGCTGATCACTGCAACAATTTCAACGTGCTGGTTATTTATTTGCTGTTTATGCAACTTATCCATGAGTGCTTGTAAATTACTACCGCTACCAGAGATAAGTACCACTATTTTTTTGCTGCTCATACTATTATTTAATCTCTACTTGAGATTCACCTTCAGCTGCATCTTCGATATGACCTAATACCCAAGCGTTTTCACCCTGCGCATTTAAGATCTCAACCGCTTTTTCTTTTTCAGCGTCAGGAACAACAATCATTAGGCCAACACCACAGTTGAACGTGCGGTACATCTCTTCCGTTTCAACGTTACCATTTTCTTGTAACCAGTTGAAGATAGCAGGCCATTCCCAGCTCTTACCATCAACAACAGCTTTACTACCAGCAGGTAATACACGTGGGATATTTTCCCAAAAACCGCCACCAGTAATATGCGAGATAGCATGAACAGGGCAGTTTTTGATTAGCTCTAAAGTTGATTTAACGTAAATTTTAGTGGGTGTTAATAGCGTATCACCTAACGTTGAATCGCCAAAAGGTGCACTGGTGTCGGCTTTTGATACTTCTAAAATTTTACGTACTAATGAATAACCATTTGAGTGAGGACCACTTGACGCTACTGCAATAAGTGCGTCTCCAGCTGCAACTTTAGTTCCGTCAATCACTTCTGACTTTTCAACTACACCTACACAGAAGCCAGCGATATCGTAGTCATCGCCTTCATACATACCTGGCATTTCAGCAGTTTCACCACCGATTAATGAACAGTTTGATTGTAAACAACCTTCACCGATACCTGTTACCACGTCCGCTGCTACATCAACATCTAGCTTGCCTGTTGCATAGTAGTCTAAGAAAAATAGTGGCTCAGCACCTTGAACGATTAAGTCATTTACACACATTGCAACAAGGTCAATACCGACAGTGTCATGTTTTTTAAGATCAATTGCTAAACGCAATTTAGTGCCCACACCATCAGTACCTGCAACTAATAATGGCTCTTTATAACCCGTTGGTAGTTGACATAAAGCGCCAAAACCACCTAGTCCGCCCATTACTTCAGGACGTTTAGTGCGTTTTGCTACACCTTTAATACGTTCAACTAATGCTGTGCCTGCGTCAATATCGACACCAGCGTCTTTATAGCTTAAAGAGTTTTTTTGGTTGCTCACTTGTATTCCCCACAAAATAGAAGTTAAAAGCGATATTCGCTTTAGAAAGTTAAGGTAAAAAATTGTCGGCATTTTAACATCTATATGACACGGGTCGAATTATTTCTGAAAAGAATTGTCTATTTTGATGAAAGTTAGGCGGAAGTGCCCCTAAATTAAGGAAATATTGTTTAATATTTCTTCCTTTTTACATATTTACTACCGGATACTTGCATTAGTAGAAGATCTGCTTATGATCCGTTACATAGTAATAAATGAAATGGTTGTATAAGTAGATGAAAATGAATGTCTTGGTACGTTTCTGCGCAATAATAAGTATGCTTTTCTCAATGCATAGTATGGCGTTATCCGAAATAAGCCCATACCAAGGTGTCGTCCCAGCACAAGGTGCAACGGAAACACAATTAAGTGAACAAGCACTTAAGCAAGTATTAATAAAAGTGTCAGGTAATGTAAACATTAATAAACTTGATGATAGTAAATTACTTGCGAAGCACTTAGATGATTTATTGGCCCAATTTGGCTATCAAGAGTTAAATAAAAAACGCTTTTACTATGCTCTGTTTGATAAGCGAAAAATTAATAGTGCGCTGATTGCAATGCAACAACCTATCTGGGGTGATACTCGTCCCAAACCATTAATTTGGTTAGTAGATGAAAATAAACGTTTAACTTCTGAAGACATGATAAAGAGCCAGCAAGATGAAGCATTGGTTAGCGGACTTCAACAGACTCAATTAGAACGTGGGATTGATACACAATTTCCATTAATCGATTTAGATGATGCATTAGCTGTTTCTGCCTCTGATATTAGCGGTCGCTTTTACCAAACAGTAGCGGATGCTTCTCTGCGTTATGACGCAGAGTATTTTGTAGTTGCTAATTTGAATAAGGAGAACAATCAACAATGGCAACTAAGTTGGGAGTTAGTACAACACCTTACTAAAAATAACAATAATCAAGTCGTGATTAAGCAAACTAATAGCGGTGATAAAGCCGCTGTTATGCAAGCGATGCTTAATCAAATTGCAGATTATTATGCGCAACGATTTGCTATTTTAGAAAATAAAGGCCAGAAATCAACACAGGTTTTAAGTATTAATAATATTCATTCATTAGCGCATTTAATGCGTTTAAACGCACTGCTTGAAGAGTTAAATGCAGTCGATACGTTTGAAATTGTTAATATTAGTGAACAGCAAGTACAAATATCAGTGACATTAAAAGGCGGCTTAAGCAGTTTAAAAAACGCCTTAAATGCACATTCACAGTTAGAGAGTAATGGTTCGACTGTTTCTCCATTTCACTATAATTGGCAACCGTAGAGTACTTAATGCCTCAAGATGAATTAAGATTTCAATACCCTTTATTAGCGTTAAAGTTTCCTGACGATGAAACCTTTGCAAGCTTTTATCCAGGACAAAATGCTGAGCTGTTGACGCTCCTTAAGAATAATGTGGTAGGTATCGGTGAGCCGATACTCTATATGTGGGGAGAATCCGGTAGTGGACGCTCTCATTTGTTGCATGCATTATGTTCTGAAGTCGATGAACGTGGTGATAGTGTCGCTTATATCCCATTACATCATCATCGCAGTATGACCTTAGATATTTTTGAAAACATGGAAAATATCACCTTGGTTTGTATTGATAATGTGGATGCGATTGCAGGTAATAAGGAATGGGAAAAAGCTTTATTCGATTTTTATAATCGCTGGTTAGACAATAAAGATAACCGCACTCCCGGGGCTAATTTAGTGATTGCTGCCAGTGATTTACCGAAACAAATTGGTATTGAATTGATCGATTTAGTTTCTCGCTTAGAGTGGGGCGCTTGTCATCATTTGCAGTCACTTAATGATGAGGAAAAGCTAGGGGCTTTGCAATTACGAGCACAGTTAAAAGGCATGCGTTTACCTATCGATGTCGGACGCTTTTTGTTAAACCGACTTTCTCGTGAAATGTGTATGTTACTGAATACCTTAGATCAGTTGGATAATGCTTCCCTAGAAGCAAAACGAAAGCTGACCATTCCCTTTGTTAAAGAAGTGTTGCGCTTATAAGTGAATGCTTAAAAATGGTTGTTTTTTTTGTAAGCTCACTCATATAGATGAGTTTATTTTGATATAAATTAATGAAACTTAGTATAGAAAGGATTATAACTGTCTGAATTCAGTTCATAACTCGAAGTCATTTTCACTGATTGATTTCTCTGGTATGAATTTCTCATATTATATTGCAAGGAAACATAAACATGAAAAAATTCATTGTGTTGGTCTGTGGTGTGTTGATGACAGCTGGTACTTTTGCCACTGATACTGAAACTGATAGCTCAATAATAGTCATAGATAAAAAGACCGAAAAAGTAGTACGCAAAAATACTGAAAAGTTAAAAAACTTTAAAGGTAACTTTTCTACTGAAACGGACAAAGCGGGTAATAAAGTAGAGAATAGCTCAGAAAAATTGATAAAGTTTAAAGGTGACAAAGTTAAAGGTAACAAGGTTAAAGCTGCCTCCGCTGAGCAAGTCTCTGCTAAAAATGAATTACTCTTCGATAAAATGGACTCTGATGCTGATGGTATGATTTCAAAGGCTGAGTATATGCATTTTAAAGCGCAGCAATTAACCATTCAAAACGCTAAAAAGAGCCAGTAGTTGAATTAAGTCTTGAAATCAAGAGTTGAAATTAAAGTGTGAGTCGAAAAAGCCATTATTAATCTTTAATAATGGCTTTTTTAACCGCCGCCCAAATGTATTAGCAAAGTGCTAGTATATGGTAAGGAAAGGAGTAAAAAATAGGTTATTTTTTAGTTTTCTTTTTACGAATACTTAACCCTAACTCTTGTCCTTTATATTTAGCAAAATAGATATTCCCTGCCAAAAATAAACTCGCTAATACCAACTCAACTACCGCTAGCCATCGTTCTTGTTCATCGCTCATTATAATGACACATGCATGCATGATATAAATTAGGGCAATGAATCCACTCCAAGCATAAGTATAAGGATTACCTTGAACGATCCCTTTTAAAGGAAACAGCAATGGAATCAACCAGATAAGCATTACTAACCAAGGATTAATATCTAGTGCGGGAGGGGATAGATAAAGATGCCAAGTTGGAACCAAAATCAATAACCCAAAATACCCACATTGTGCAAGACGTTGAAAATGTATGGTGCTCATCTAAAGCCTTTTATTTTTTTGCTGTTAATAATATCACTATAAGATATCTAAAACAGATTCAGGTGGACGACCCAAAGCAGCTTTACCGTTAGCCACTACTATTGGTCGCTCAATTAATTTGGGATTGGCTTGCATCGCCGTTATTAATGCTGACTCATTGTCTTCATTTGCAAGATCTAACTCTTTATATAACGTTTCTGTAGTGCGCATTAATTGGCGAGCGGAATCAAAACCTAATTGCGTGATTAAGGTCTGAATTGTCTCTACAGAAGGTGGCGTTTCTAAATATTTTATTATTTCAATACTGTGTTGTTCGTTATCGACTAGCGCTAATGTTTCTCGGCTTTTTGAGCAACGTGGATTATGATAAAAAATGATATCTGTCATAGTAACCTCTTGTTATATAGTGAATTATTTTTAATGCAGGTGTTTAGTTGAGTATTTATTCTGCAGGCCAAATGGCGATATAGTCCTCTAAATTATCGAGATCAATTTGTGTTTCTGAAACAATTTTCCCTCGAATAGAGTGTCCGCCTTTATGCATTGCAGATTGACTACCTGTTAATAAAGGATGCCATACTGGCAATGGTTTTTCTTCTATTAATAGTTTATAGGCACAGCTTGCTGGTAACCAGTGAAATTGTTCTACATCATCCAATGAAATTTTGACACAGTCAGGAACCAGTTTTAAACGCTTTTCATATTTTCTACATTGGCAGGTTTTAGTATGTAATAAATGACAAGCGACATTAGTAAAATGTAGCTCTTCTGTTTCATCATCGATTATTTTATTAAGACAACATTTACCACAACCATCACAAAGTGATTCCCATTCGTTTTGTGACATTTGCGATAGTGTTTTTGTTTCCCAAAATTTTTCCATTTTTTCTACTTACCTTGTAATCGACTATTATTTTTTGCGATGGGTAATGTTTATTACCCATTTTATTATTTATGTCACTTATTATTAGAACACGATTAAAATGCTGTTCGACTATTAGTTAAATGCTATTCAACGACTATGCGTGGCGAAAGAATACGCTCTGATAAATAACTGACCGCAGTGGCAAAGTAATACGAACGGTTCCAATGCATTAGCACTTTGTAGTTATTATAAGCTAAGTAAACACGTCCGTTTTGATCATCAGGTATAACAATTGATGCCTGTAAGTCAACATTTGGTAAATCAGTTCCCTCGTAACGGCGCACTCCTAAAGCTTGCCATTGTGCTAATGATTTTGTTTGTTTAATGCCTGCTAATTCAGTATCGAAATCAGCTGGTAACTTAACTTGTCGTCCCCATGTCTGCTGGTTATTCCAACCTTCTGTTTTTAAATAATTTGCTGCAGAAGCAAAAACATCGCCAGGTGTATTCCATATGTCTTTTTTACCATCACCATCGTAATCAACAGCATAATTTAAATACGAGGTAGGCATAAATTGAACTTGTCCCATTGCACCTGCCCATGAACCAATAAATTTATCCTGGCTAATATGGCCTTGCTCTAAAATCGTTAAGGCTGCAAATAGTTGTTTTTTAAATAATGCTTCACGACGGCCTTCATAAGCCATTGTCGTTAATGAAGAGATAACGTAATGACGTCCAGTCAAGCGTCCGAAATTGGTTTCAATGCCCCATAACGCAACAATAAAACGAGGCTGAACGCCATACTCTTTACCAATCTTTTGTAAAAGATGATAGTTATCAGCGTAGGCTTGTCGTGCTTGATTTATTTTCCAATCAGGGACAGCACGTGGAATATAAGTATCCAAGGTCATCTTAAATTCAGGTTGTTGTTTGTCAGATGACACACTGCGTTGTAAAAATTCTACTTTTTCAAAAGCACTGTCAATGATCTTTTGATCGATACCTAACTCGGCAGCTTCTGCTTTGATATTTTCAACATATTTAATAAAGGAAATGTCATCTTTTGCAGCGGCAAAACTACTTATTGAGAAACTGCATAGCGTAAAAACAGATATCGTTTTAAGTAAGTGCCCCATTTTATTTGAAAATTGCTTTATTGCATTCATTCCTCTGTTCCCCGTTTTTGTTGTTGGCGTTTTTTATGATCTTTTAAATGGTCAACAGGAGGTGGCGGAAGTTGCAAATAAAAACCTGAACTAGTCACTTCTTTGATCACCTTAGGTGCTTCGGCCATCGCCATTTTGGTGGTTTCAGTGATATTTAACATGCTCACTAATTTTGGTGGACCAAATTGTTCTAACAAAGCAGTCGGGACTTGTGAAAAGTCATCTCGTTTTGCTACAAAAATGTAGGTTTGTGGTTTACGGATACTTTTATATACAGCACATAACATAATACTTATCTAGCCCTTTACTTGCCTAATGTTGATGCAAACTATAACATGCATAAGCGTTTATTTTTTATAGAAATCCGCTGAATTTTATGTCAAATAATAAAGATTTAATAAGAAAGGACAATTATGACGTTAAAATCGTTAAATTTTACCTTGTTAGTCGTCAATCTTGATAATGAAACACTTTCAGACCTTGCCGAAGAATTAAATAGAAAACGGTTAATGGCACCTGAATTTTTTGCTCTGACCCCAATGGTGGTCAATATTGCTGAAACATCGTTAAATATCGATTTTCTACAACTACGAAATATCGTAGAAGAGCATGGTTTTATCTTGACAGGTATAACTGGCAAAGTGTCAGAACAGCAAAAACAACAAGCGAGTGAACATTCAATTGCGGTGTTACATGGTTCTAAGAGACAGGTTGTAAATACTTCTCCTGTGCCTGAGCCCATGGAGGAGAATAAAGAAGTTGCTGATGTCTTACCTACCGAGCAAGACTATACCGTCAGCGAAGTAAAAACAAAAATACATACTGGCCGCGTTCGGTCAGGACAGCAAATTTATGCAAAAGAGTGTGATTTAGTTATTCGTGGTGATGTGGGAGCCGGTGCAGAAGTTATTGCCGATGGCAATATTCATATCTACGGTACCTTAAGAGGTAAAGCATTAGCAGGTGCGATGGGAGATACCGATGCGGTTGTTTTCTGTACGGTTTTACAACCTGAGTTAGTGTCAATTGCAGGTGTTTACAAATTAAGTGATACCTTGCCTGAAGATATGTGGTCAACCTCGTGCTCAATCTCTTTAGAAGATCAAAACATGGTTTTTTCAAGTTTAAATAAAATTTAAAATTAGGAAGGAAAGTTATATGGCAAAGGTAATTGTTGTCACTTCAGGTAAAGGTGGCGTTGGCAAAACAACGAGTAGTGCCGCTATCGGCACCGGTTTAGCTAAAACAGGTGCTAAAACAGTGGTTATCGATTTTGATATTGGTCTAAGAAATTTAGACTTGATCATGGGATGTGAGCGACGTGTAGTTTATGATCTTATCAATGTGATTAATGGCGAAGCTAATCTACAGCAAGCATTAGTAAAAGATAAACGTGTTGATACCTTATTCATTTTACCTGCATCGCAAACACGTAATAAAGATGCGTTAACCCAAGAAGGGGTTTCACTGGTTATTGAAGCATTAAAAGCAGATGGTTTTGAATACATTATTTGTGATTCACCGGCTGGTATCGAGCAGGGGGCAATGATGGCTTTATACTTTGCAGATGAAGCAATAGTCACGACTAATCCTGAAGTATCATCGGTGCGCGATTCTGACCGAATTACGGGCATGTTATCCAGTAAATCATACCGTTCAGAAAAACAAATGGAGCCAGTTAAAGTCCATTTGCTAATTACGCGTTATTCTCCAGAGCGTGTTGAACGTGAAGAGATGCTCAGTATCGAAGACATTGATGACATATTAGGTATAGATTTACTAGGCGTTATTCCAGAGTCTAAGGATGTGTTAAGTGCATCTAACTTAGGTGAACCAGTGATCTTAAATCAAGAAAGTGATGCAGGCAAAGCTTATCAAGATGCTGTTGATCGTCTTTTAGGTACGCCACGTGATTTACGCTTTGTAACAATTGAGAAAAAAGGCTTTTTAAGCCGTATATTTGGGGGTTAAGATGGGATTATTACAATATTTTAGAAAAGATAAACCTAAAAAGGGAACTGCGAAATTAGCAAAAGATCGCTTGCAGATAATTGTAGCCCATGAGCATTCAAGTTTTGACGTGCCTTCATACATGCCTGAATTACAAAAAGAATTAGTTGCAGTGATCCGCAAGTACATGGATATTTCATCGCATGATGTTAAATGTGAATTTAATGATAGAGCGGATGATGATATGTCGGTATTAGAAGTTAATGTGACATTGCCAAAAAATAAATAAACAATCCAGTAAATAAAATGCGACTTAATAGTGGTCGCATTTTATCACTTTTTGCTAAGCACGGTATGAAGCCTGTCATTCAGTATTAGTCATTTGCGTTGCTATAACTTACCCTAACTTAGCTTAGTAAACTCAGCTTAAATTTAACAAAAGCTTTACTCTTTAGTTGCTGGTTTAACTAATGTGATGCTATTAATAATAACCGTTTGTACGGGTTTATCTGCCGCCGCGGTTTGCACTGATGCGATGGCATCGACAACATCTAAGCCTTTGCTCACTTTACCAAATACTGCATAGCCCCACTGACTACCCCGCATATCCAAAAAAGTATTATCTTTGTGATTAATGAAGAATTGACGTGTTGCCGAATGAGGTGCATTTGTTCTTGCCATTGCAATAGTTCCTCGTTCATTGCTTAAACCATTACCTGATTCATTCCTAATCGCAGGCAGTGTCTGTAAGCGAGTGCCATCTTTTAAAAATCCACCACCTTGGATCATAAAATCTTTTATAACGCGATGAAAAGTGGTGCCTTTAAAGCCATCCTGTTGTACATAACTTAAAAAGTTAGCAACACTAAGGGGAGCTTGCTCAGGGTATAACTCGACGCTAATTTGACCTTTGTTAGTATCAATAATGACGACTGGGTTTTCGGCCGCTAACGCGAAGTGGCTACTCACTAATAAAATCAGTGCGGTGATGTACTTCATATCATTTCCTTTATTATATTTTATCGACTATAAATAAAATTAATTACTGTATTTACAATGTTGCTAACGAGTTGATTATACCAACTCTGCTAACTAACTGATCAATCTTGCTGGTTAAAAGAACTATTTTTACGTTAAAAGTTTTGTAAAGGGAGCAATCATTTACGGCAACTTTTGCCTTAAGCTAGCTCCTTTTTCCTGCGTAATATTTGATCATTAAATTAACGTAATTGGAATTAAAACTGTTGTAATTTACTATTTAGTTCTGGGTCCTGAATAATTTGATTTAATAATTGTGATATCTGTACATTAAGTTGCTCTGTGATGCCTGCTGCACTGGTAGAAAAAGCGGCATCCCACTGTTTGTTGCTGCGGAATAATTTAACGAAGTTCTTGCCTTGGTAGTTAAGTTCTACTTTTATTACCATTTGTGAATCTACATCATAGCTTAATGTTGATTCAGTCACCGTAGCCAGAGCTTTGATTAATTTAATATTAACTTGGTGCTCACTGCTTTTATTCACTTTTAATTTATTGTTTATCCAAGCTTGGGTTAAACTTTTTTCAACTAGCAAACGTAATGATTGTTGCTCATTGATAAGTTGTGCGACATTGTCCCCATCAATAATCTCAATTAAATGGCGTGCAACTCGTAAGTCTTGGCTACCTATTTTCCAAGTATCCGATTTGTTAAAAGTATAAGCATTTTTTTCAAGGTCAAGCTCAGGGTTAATATTAATATCGGTCGGTAAAGACGCACAGCTGGCTAATGTAAGTAAGAGGGTAAGCATGGCAACTAATTTGCTATAAGTATTAAGCATTCAAAGGTCCTTAGAAGAAAAATAATAATGCATCATATCAAACCTATTATTGAATCGTATTAATAAATATTCTATTTGGTTTAATTTTGAACAGGATTGGTTTTATTGAATCAGTTAAGTTAACAAAGTGTTACATTTTTTGCTATATACCATCATTTTAGGCACGACTTGCCGCAACACCTTATTTTTTTATAAATGTACTTTTTTGTATAAAATATGATCGAACTAGCTAAATTATTTGCTAATGAGATCTCTGTCATATTATCTTAATCTTTCTGTAACACTGATAAACTCTAGGCTAGCGATGGTTATCCACTTTTTCTGTGGATAACTCTGTGGGAAGTTAATGAAGATCGTGCTGAAGGCCTTGCTATACCTTGGGTTTGATTAGATCGAAGTATTTTTGAGCATGAAATTTAAGTTATATTTATCAATGAGTTGTAATCGTCAAGTGGTTTTTTTATGGTTTTGTCACTTGTCTATAAGCTCGCTTTTGATTTATGCCTTGTCAATCATTTTCTGTGCATTATTTGTTAAAAAATATATTTATTTTAATTGACAAAAATACGGATCACAGAATTTATATTGCCTATTTATTGAGCGGGTGCTGCGCCTTGTATTTATTATAAAGCGTGCTTTTGATGCGCATGAATATTGAACTGTTGAAAAATTAGTAATGACTTAAAATGCCAAATAAGGTCTTTTATTGTTATTTTACTCTTGTAAATATTATGTTTGTCAAATAATTTAATCGTAACCTCTATTTTCAGCTATTACTGATATTTGTGTTTTTATCGGTTGTTAAAAAATGTTCATTTTAGTGGTGATCGTTATAATGATAAGATGAACTTTTGAATTAAAATCAATAACGAGGATTTATGAGTAAAGTATTTGAGTTAGTTTGTCCATTTTCTCCCGCAGGAGATCAACCACAAGCGATTGCTAAGTTAGTTGATGGCATTGAGTCAGGATTGGCATATCAAACCTTATTAGGGGTGACTGGCTCAGGTAAAACCTTTACTTTGGCAAATACCATCGCTCAATTAAATAAACCGACTCTTATTTTAGCGCCTAATAAAACGCTTGCCGCGCAATTGTACGGTGAGATGAAAGCTTTCTTTCCAAACAACGCTGTTGAATATTTTGTTTCATATTATGATTACTACCAGCCAGAAGCTTATGTCCCAAGTTCAGATTCCTTCATAGAAAAAGATGCTGCTGTTAATGCGCATATTGAACAGATGCGTTTATCGGCAACAAAAGCCTTATTAGAGCGTGATGATGTTGTCTTAGTCGCTTCCGTTTCTGCTATTTACGGTTTGGGTGACCCACAATTGTATCTTAAAATGATGTTGCATATTAGTGTCGGTGAAATGATTTCTAGCAGAGATATTTTACAACGTTTAGTCGATATTCAATATACACGCAATGAAACAGAGTTAAGCCGAGGCACCTTTCGTGTCCGTGGTGAAGTCATTGATATTTTCCCAGCGGACTCTGAAAAACAAGCTGTTCGTGTGGAATTATTTGATGACGAAGTCGAAGCGATTAGCATTTTCGACCCATTGACGGGTCAACAAATAGAAAAACTCTCACGTACCACTATCTTCCCTAAAACACACTATGTAACACCCAAAGAGCAAATCCTAAAGGCGATAGATGGTATTAAAGAAGAGTTACAGGATAGAAAGAAAACGTTTTTAGCTGAAAATAAACTCATTGAAGAGCAACGGATTTCGCAACGTACTTTATATGATTTAGAGATGATGAATGAACTCGGTTATTGTTCGGGTATTGAAAATTATTCTCGTTATTTATCCAGTCGTGGAGTAGGAGAAGCTCCACCTACTTTGTTTGATTACCTACCTAATGATGGGTTATTGATAATTGATGAAAGCCACGTTACGGTTCCACAAATTGGTGCTATGTATAAAGGTGATCGGTCACGTAAAGAAAATTTGGTAAATTATGGTTTTCGTTTACCTTCTGCGTTAGATAATCGTCCATTAATGTTTGAAGAGTTTGAGAAGTTAGCACCACAAACTATATATGTGTCGGCGACTCCAAGTGATTATGAGATTAATAAATCACAGGGAGATATTATTAGGCAGGTGATACGCCCCACGGGATTATTAGATCCAATCATCGAAGTTCGTCCGGTAACTACACAAGTGGATGACCTGTTATCTGAAATTAATATTCGCGTTGCAAAAAGTGAGCGAGTATTAGTTACTACCTTAACAAAACGTATGGCAGAGGACTTAACTGAATATCTGAATGAACATGGCATTAAAGTGCGTTATTTGCATTCAGATGTTGATACGGTGGAACGAGTTGAGATCATACGCGATTTACGTTTAGGTATATTCGACGTATTAATTGGTATCAACTTATTGCGCGAAGGTTTGGATATTCCTGAAGTTTCTTTAGTGGCTATTTTAGATGCGGATAAAGAAGGATTTTTACGTTCGGAGCGCTCGTTAATTCAAACTATGGGTAGGGCTGCACGTAATTTAGAGGGGCGAGCTATTTTATATGCGGATAGAATTACTGATTCTATGCGTAAAGCCATTAAAGTCACAGAAGATAGACGAATATTGCAGGATGATTTTAATAAAGCCAATGGTATTGAGCCTAAAGGTCTGTCAAAAGAAGTCAATGATGTGATGCAGTTAGGGCAAAAACCACAACCTAGAAGTAATATTACACCGCTTAATGTAGCTGAGAATGGGGTTTTGTATCAATCCAAGAAACCACTTCGTACAGAGCAAGATATCTTAAAAGAGATTGCCAAGCTTGAGAAAGAAATGTTCGCTTTTGCCAAAGCATTAGAGTTTGAAAAGGCGGCACAGTTGCGCGATCAAGTGTCCAAATTACATGAGCAACTTCTATCTGTAGGGTAAACACTGATAGCTGTTTATATTTATAGCCAGAATCTAGTCGCTCATGTCTTGCAGATTTTGTTTCTTCAATGGTAACGAGTATCAATTATCTAGTTCCACATAATTAATGCTCAATTCTTTTTTCTAATTGGTACTAATAAAATGTGATACACCTCATTAATATAGATGAAGGTGAACAAGCAGGCAGTGCATGACCTCTCATTAGCATAAAAGTAGACTGCAACAGTAAAAATGACCATTATACTTAAAATAATAAGTCATACTTATAAGTGATCAAAATGGACTGACATTTTTTAGTTGAATCCAAGAATGGTAAATTAATGATAGAAACTGAAGAATATGGATATCGCCGCACTACACTGCGGGTTTTACTCGTTGTAACCATTTTTGCAGCAAGTTTTTTTGCTGTGACTAATTGGCTCGCAGGGTTTCATCTTTTTTCAATTATCGAAGCAATTATTGCGAGCTTTTGGAGTTGGATATTAGTTATTAGTAAGACAACACAATATTTACAGAGATGGTCTTTTGTCTATTTATGTACTTTTTACTTCCTAGTCATATATGGAATTATGATCACTAATTTTAAGGCCGGGCTATTCTCATGGCTGTTTATTTTCCCCATTCTCTCTTATCTACTGTTAGGGCTCAAAGCAGGAACAGTGATCACCTTTGTTAGTGTTTCTGGCGGCTTAGCAGCGCTAGGTCAATTAGTGTGGGCAAGTGATACCGAAGCACACTGGATTGTTATAGGTAATGTTGGGTTTACGCTTGCTGCAATTTGGTCAATGGTTTATGTATACGAAGCTAAACGTGAAGAGGTTGTTAAATACTTGAAGGAGCAAGCAAGGAAAGATCCTTTAACTGGTTTACTCAATGTACGGGACTTGAATGGTATTCTCACCAGCACATTACAAATAGCGGAGCGGCATTCACAACCTGTGACCTTGGTATACATTGATATTAATGATTTTAAGCAGATTAATGATGCGCAAGGGCATCAAAAAGGCAATGAAATTTTGCTTGCAGTGGCAAAAGCTATAAAAAAAATGACGCGTGTAGAGGATCAAGCATTTAGATACGGTGGAGATGAATTTTGCATTATTTTCCCTAATTGTGTTGAACAACAAGTAGAGCAAACCTTTGGAATACGACTAGCTAATGAAGTACATGAAAATTTAGATAAATTGACCATGAGCATTGGTTATGCTCAGACGGGCCCTACTAATTTTTGTTCTCCTGATTCCCTTATCCATAAAGCAGATAAAAACATGTATTTAGTTAAGTCAACTTCCAAAATAAATATTTAACTTGGAAGCTGGCTGAATAAATACGCGGATATATTGTTAAGTAATTATTTTGCAATTACTTTATGTCGCATACTTGAATGAGCGATGACAACAATCATTATTGCGATATAAAATTAATGATGTCACTAGATTCATATAACCATTGTGTTTCACCGCTGGCATGCTCGATGCGTAAACATGGTACTTGTTTTTTACCGCCACCTTGAATTAAATCATTACGATGTTGAGTTTGCTGTTGGATATTTCTGTGCTCTATATCCAACCCTAATTTTTGTATCGCTTTACGTGTCATTGCACAATATGGGCAAGCATCGTAATGATAAAGAGACAGAGATTTTACTGGTGTTTTTGATAATGTCATTTTGCTTCCTTAAAGTGGAACTGGTTGTTATAAAACTTAATTTTACTGATTCATTTTGCTGATTGATATTTGTAAATTGAAGTGAATTATAAACAATGAATTAGTGTTGGTAGCGACCGATCGTCTAAATATCCCCCCCATTAGTCCATATCGTTGATTTACAGATAAATGTTCACAAAGCCAATTCCTTGGTTTTGAATTCACTATCAATCTGCTTATCAGACTGCTTTTGACATTTCCTTACCGTGCAAGGAAGTTAGTTTTTTTAATAACATATCACCAGCAATATAAATAACGATAGCCCCTACAGGCGGATTAATGGTTGTGAATAACCACCAGTTCGAATGCCAATACCAGGTGCCAAGCTGCGTACCGACAATTTCTAGATATAAGACCAATAGACTCATTATTAGATATAAAATAGCGTAGTTTTTGCGCTGCAGCAGATAAAAAAACAATAGCGCTAAACAGGCGCTTAGGGTGTCGCTGAGCACTATCGATACGGTCAAAAATAATAGAATGAAAAAGGGCACTAAGACCATTTTAATTTTGTGTTCATTTTTCTGGATTAATTTTACGTTACTGATTAATAAACCAGTGATATAGATTACAGCATGGCCAAAGGGTACGTATAGGGGAATGCCATCATTCCTATAATTATACATATCAAGCCATAGACAACAGATCAGCTCACCAAGCCATGATAAAGGCACCATGATGATCATTAGTTTTTTTAGTGATGTATTGACTTTAATAAAAAGAAAAGCCCATAAGCTCATAATTATGATTGATGTAAAGAGCTTATTATCAAAGTTAGTACCTTGTATCAATGTAGAATCTAACATCAATGCAGGGATCCATATCAAGATAAGTAATGAGTAGGTAGCATATTTATTTAGTAGCATTAATTAATACTTTTAATGAAGAAGTTTTTTAGGTTGATCAATTAAACAGCATTTTGACAAAGACATTATCATTTGCAAGATTTCTCTATATTATACTGCTATGTAAATCCTATGTAGAGTTCATAACATTTCTAAGCAGGGTAACTATCACACTGTTTCAATACTAAGCTAATGGTGTTAGTTGATGCTGTTTGGCAATGGCATTTGCAACCTGTATTAATCGATTTTTTATTGCTTGTTCAATACCTTCATTTATTTTTACTAAGTCTGCAATTGTAATCAAGGCTTGCGTATTTAGGTTATTACCTTGGTGTTGATAAGCAATGCCAGTATCGACCACCCAATGTTCTGTAGTCAGCTGTTTTTCTTCTATTGTCTTTACTAGCATAAAATTAATGGACAAAATAATCCTTTCATCTTCATACCAATTTGCCTTTAAAGCTTGAAAGTTGATCCACATTTCTAATTTCTTTATTAAAGGTGTTAGCGCACTAGAAAATGTCTGGTCGGCGACGACTGTGATAGGAAGTGAATTATACATTATGTAGATCATCTATTATTAGGGGCAGGAGTTGGCCTATTAACCTGATCCTGCCTAACGTTATTAGAATCTTGCTGCGGTACTTTTACAGTACTACACGATGCTGTTAGCGACTGCAGTATACGTATCAACACTTTGCTTAAGCACGGAAAACCCTTCTTTTTCTAATAGCTCAATCAAAGAGATAAGTGGAAGCCCAATTAAACTATTTGGATCTTTCCCTTCAAATCGACTAAATAAGCTAATACCAAAACCTTCACTTTTGAAACTTCCTGCACAATTATAAGGTTGCTCTTTGTTAAGGTAATTAGTGATCATTGCATCTGATAAATCACGAAAATAGACGTCGAAAGGTTCAACTAAAGAGTGTACTTGTCCCGTTTTGCTATTAACTACCGCTAATCCAGTATAAAAAGTAACGTGTTGACCACTGGCTGCTTTTAATTGTTTAAATGCATTTTCAAAGTTACCGGGTTTACCTAAGATTTTACCGTCGTTTAAACACACTTGATCTGAACCTATGATTAAGGCGTCTGGAAATTCGCTAACAACTGCTTGAGCCTTTGCTATCGCCAATCTTTCTACTAATTGGATTGCCGTTTCTCCAGGTAATTCCTCTTCGTTTACGTGTGGGTTAGCTGTTGAAAAGTCTAGATGTAGCTTTGTTAATAGCTCTTTTCTAAACGGTGAAGTCGATGCTAACACTAGCTTCTGTGGCATAATAAACCTTACTTAAGTGGAAAAATGAGTTTATTTTAAGGACTGTGAAAGAATAAAGCGATAGCTGAATAAAAACTTAAGAAAAATAACGCTTTTTCTTTGACTATATTGAACTCTATCTATATTATTCGCGACCATGCAAAAGGTTAAACTACCGATTAGCGTTGATTCTGTTCGCGCTGCTAATAATAGACTGGAGCTAGTTGCTAGCCTCGATAAGTCTTTATTAAGCAGATTAGGAGAGTCAACAAACAGTATTCACTCTGATATCGATACTGCTTTTTCGTTTGATGTGGACCAGCAAAAGCTGAGAATATTCAAAGGTAAAGCAAGTGTCGCAGTAGAACTCACTTGTCAACGGTGCAATGAGCCTATGACTTATCAGTGTGAAGCTGAATTTACGTATTGTCCCGTTCTTAATAAAGAACAGGAAAATAATTTACCAGACGTTTATGAACCCATTTATTACGATGAAAATGGGGAGGTAAACCTTCATCAAATAGTTGAAGATGAGCTGTTATTAACACTTCCGCAAATTGCAAAACATGCAATAGCAGAATGTAAATATGGCAACTACGAAAGTAGCTTTGGCGAAATTGAGGAAGAGCAAGAACGTCCTAACCCATTTGATGCTCTAGCGAAGCTAAAGCTCAAGTAACTAGCAGGAATTTTTAAAATGGCAGTACAAAAAAGTCGTAAGACTCCTTCAAAACGCGGTATGCGTCGTTCACATGATGCACTAAGTGCACCTACTTTAACTGTTGATAGTACTTCTGGTGAAACTCACCGTCGTCATCACGTTACTGCTGACGGCTTCTACAAAGGCAAAAAAGTAATCGAAAAGTAAGTTATTACTTTGCGTAACTTTACCATTGCGCTTGATGCCATGGGGGGTGATTTTGGCCCCCATATTTCTTTATCTGCAAGTACCAAATCCCTACAGTTACACCCAAATTTGTTCATTACTATCGTTGGTGATGCCCAACAAATAACTCCTCTATTAAAAAAATATCAGCTACTTAATCACAATAGAATAAAGTTTGTACACGCACCAGAAACCATATCAATGGAAGATGATCCTGTTTCTGTTTTACGTCATCGATCTCAATCTTCAATGCTCGTTGCGTTACAATTAGTGGCTAACGGAGAGGCAGATGCTTGTGTCAGCGCAGGTAATACTGGCGCATTAATGTTACTAGCTAAGCATACCTTAAAAACATTAGAGGGTATTTCAAGACCCGCTTTAGTCTCTGCACTACCAAATAATCGTGGTGGTCACAGTTACTTAATGGATTTAGGTGCAAATTTGCAATGTGGGTGTGATACTCTGTTTAATTTTGCATTGATGGGCAGCGTACTTTGTGAACAAGTTGAGCAATTAAATGCTCCATCGGTTTCATTACTAAATGTTGGACGCGAAAGCAATAAAGGTAATGAAACGATTAAACAATGTGCAGAGATGTTGTCTGCTACTGAGTTTATTAATTACATCGGTTATATCGAAGCCAATGAACTATTCGACGGACGTGCAGATGTCGTTGTGACGGATGGGTTCAGTGGTAATATCGCGCTTAAAAGTTATGAAGGCATGGGACGTGTTTTTTTTGCACGATTACAGCAAGCGATAAATTCAACTTGGTATAGTCGTTTATTGGGTAAAGTATTGAATCCAATAATAAAAAACCAATTAAAAAATTTGCATCCAGATCTGTATAATGGAGCAAGTTTAATCGGATTACGTGGTATTGTTGTAAAAAGTCATGGAAGTGCAAATGAAAGTGCATTTTTCTATGCAATAGAACAAGCCATTAAAGAAATTCAATGGCAGATACCTGCTTGTATTAGCGCAAGGTTGGAATCTGTCCTAGCAGAGCGAGATTGTTTATCACATGAATAGCAAAATTATAGGTACGGGTAGTTATTTACCAACAGCAGTGCGCACCAACCAGGATTTAGAAAAAATGGTTGATACCAGTGATGAATGGATCACTGTACGTACTGGCATTAAAGAACGTCGCATTGCTAATGAGCAAGAAACAATCGCTTTCATGGGCAAGAAAGCTAGTGATCTAGCGTTAGAGGCGGCTGGTATGAGTGCGTCGGATTTAGATTTAATTATTGTGGCAACCACAAGTAACCATAATGCATTCCCTTCAGCAGCTTGTGAAGTGCAAAATTTATTAGGTATCTATGATATACCTGCCTTTGACGTTGCAGCTGCCTGTGCTGGATTTACTTATGCCTTAAGCGTTGCAGATAATTTCATTAAAGCCGGCGGAGCCAAAAACGTACTCGTGATTGGTGCAGATACATTGGCGAGTACTTGTGATCCAGAAGATCGCAGTACTATTATTCTATTTGGTGATGGTGCCGGTGCAGCCGTGCTAACAGCAACGGAAGAACCTGGTATTTTATCGACTCATATCAATGCCGATGGTCGTTTTGGTGATTTACTCAAACTGCCAAATGTTGGCCGCGATAAAAATGCATTATTAAGTAATTCATATTTAACGATGGCGGGCAATGAAGTATTTAAAGTAGCAGTTAAAAAACTAAGCCAAGTGGTTGTTGATACTTTAGCCGCTAATAATATTGAAAAAGAAAAATTAGACTGGTTAGTACCGCATCAAGCGAACCTTCGTATTATCGCAGCAACGGCAAAAAAATTAGAGATGTCTATGGATCAAGTTATTTTAGCACTTGATAAGCAAGGCAACACTTCTGCAGCATCTGTACCACTTGCTTTGGATGAAGGGGTAAGAAGTGGCAAAATTAAACCAGGCCATTTAGTGTTATTAGAAGCATTTGGTGGTGGTTTTACTTGGGGTAGTGCATTGGTTGTTATGTAATTAACTTTACTAGTTACTAACACTATTAACTTCCAAGTTTCATTTTAAAAATTGTTAATACAAAATTTAGGAATAAAGATGACAAACTTTACATTCGCCTTTCCTGGTCAAGGCTCACAAAGTGTGGGCATGTTGGCTGATTTAGCGGCAACCTATCCTGTTGTTGTTGATACGTTTAAAGAAGCAAGTGCAACGTTGGGTTATGACCTGTGGGCATTAACCCAAGAAGGTCCTGCTGAGTTGTTAAACCAAACAGATAAAACACAACCAGCATTATTGGCTGCATCTGTAGCAATTTGGCGTGTATGGGCAGAAGTTGGCGGTGAGTTACCAACAACAATTGCTGGCCATAGTTTAGGTGAATATTCTGCATTAGTGTGTGCTGGTGTGATTGATTTTAATGATGCCCTTAAATTAGTTGAGTTACGTGGTCAATTAATGCAACAAGCTGTACCAGCTGGTGTTGGTGCAATGTATGCGATCATCGGTTTAGGTGATGCAGAAATAAAAGCGGCTTGTGAACAAGCTGCGCAAGGCGAAGTTGTTTCTCCTGTCAATTTTAACTCACCAGGACAAGTTGTTATCGCTGGTAACAAAGATGCAGTAGAGCGTGCCGGTATATTGTGTAAGGAAGCAGGTGCTAAACGCGCATTACCATTACCTGTTTCTGTACCCTCTCATTGTGCATTGATGAAACCTGCTGCCGATGAATTAGCCGTTGCACTGCGTTCTATTACATTTAATACACCGAAAATTTCAGTGATTAATAATGTTGATGTCGCGATTGAAACTGAAGATAACAAAATCAAAGATGCGTTAGTGCGCCAACTATATTGTCCTGTACGCTGGACTGATATTGTAGTGAAAATGGCCGCCCAAGGCATTAATCTACAAGTGGAAGCTGGCCCAGGCAAAGTGTTAAGTGGTTTGGTTCGTCGTATTGAAAAAGGTGTTGCTGCGCAAGCTATCAATGATTCAGCAAGTTTAGACGCTGCATTAGCTGCAGTTAAAGGAGAATAAGAATGAGTATGCAAGATCAAGTTGTTTTAGTCACTGGTGCAAGCCGTGGTATCGGTCGTGCTATTGCCGAAAGCTTTGTTGCATTAGGTGCAACTGTATTAGGAACCGCGACGAGTGAAAGTGGCGCAGCTGCAATCAGTGAATATTTAGGTGATGCGGGTAAAGGTTTTGTCTTGAACGTCACAGAAAACGAGTCTATTGAAGCATTATTTGCTGACATTAAGAAAGAGTTTGGTACTGTTGATGTGTTAGTGAATAATGCTGGTATCACTCGTGACAACCTATTGATGCGTATGAAAGATGCAGAGTGGGATGACATCATTGGTACTAACTTAACGCCTATCTTTAAATTGAGCAAAGCGGCGCTTCGTCCCATGATGAAAAAGCGTGCTGGTCGCATTATTAATGTAGGCTCTGTAGTCGGTACGATGGGTAATGCTGGTCAAACTAACTATGCAGCAGCGAAAGCGGGCGTAATTGGCTTTACTAAATCATTAGCTCGTGAAGTGGCAAGCCGTGGTATTACTGTTAATACAGTAGCACCTGGTTTCATTGAAACTGATATGACTAAAGCATTAAACGAAGAGCAACGTGCCAATACTTTAGCAAACGTACCAGCTGGTCGTTTAGGTGATCCGAAAGAGATTGCTGCAACTGTTGTATTTTTAGCCTCTGAAGGTGCGGCTTACATTAATGGTGAAACAATTCACGTTAATGGCGGCATGTACATGGTCTAATTTTTGACTTGTTGAGTTATCAAATTAACCTGAAAAAGATAGATATTCTATAATTTATTGATTAAAGTCGTAAAATACTGGTCTAACCAGTGAT
>Ga0316197_10000273_pt1 | contig 36750 bp, 29 predicted proteins | sample OudBiesiAoxic_MG_FD_204939 | JGI IMG/M metagenome (GOLD analysis project Ga0316197, IMG submission 204939) | Coastal sediment microbial communities from Oude Bieten Haven, Netherlands - site A oxic | ecosystem: Environmental > Aquatic > Marine > Coastal > Sediment | place: Netherlands... | reverse complement strand
CGATAGCAATGGTTTTAATAAACTCAAAATCATCAAGATCTTCTACACTATCCAATGGTGTGCCTTTCACTTTCACTAGCTTATTAATCGGTACACTTTCAGGTTGTACGGGTAAATTAGCTAATTGTACTAATAAGCCTGAACGATCTTTGCCTTCTTCACCTAAACCAACAATACCGCCGCTACATACTTTCATACCGGCACTACGAACGTTGTCCAAAGTATCTAACCTTTCTTGGTAGCTACGTGTAGTAATAATTTCACCGTAATATTCAGGTGAAGTATCTAAGTTATGATTGTAATAATCTAAACCGGCGTTGGAGAGTTGTTGTGCTTGATTATCATCTAACATACCTAAGGTCATGCAAGACTCTAAGCCTAACGATTTAACCTCTTTAATCATTTCTACTAGATAAGGCATATCGCGTTGTTTTGGGTTTTTCCATGCAGCGCCCATACAAAAGCGAGTAGATCCCGTCGCTTTTGCATCTTTAGCAGCCTTGATCACTTTTTCGACTTCCATTAACGTTTCTTTTTCAAGACCCGTATCATAACGTGCACTTTGCGGACAGTACTTACAATCTTCAGGGCAAGCACCGGTTTTTATCGATAATAAAGTACTAACTTGAACTTGGTTATTAGGAAAATGAGCACGATGTATTGTTTGTGCTTGAAACATTAAATCCATGAAAGGTAATGCATATAACGCATTCACTTCTGCAACAGACCAATCGTGTCGAATTTGTGTTTCATTAACCATGTTACTTGAAATAGCATTGTGCATTGTTATAACCCTGTGCAGAAAAATATTTGGTTAGTTTAATGTTGAAAGTTACACTGTCAACTTTAAAGCTTACTTTTACTTTACATGTGGTCACAAAATGAACGATAAACAGATAAATAAGCAAGAAATCGACTTATCTTATGATAAACAGCATATTTGGCATCCTTATACTTCGATGACAGCACCTATTCCATGTTATCCCGTAGACAGTGCAAACGGATGTACTATATCACTAACGTCAGGTGAAGTATTAGTTGATGGTATGTCATCTTGGTGGGCTTGTTTGTTTGGTTATAATGTTAAAGAATTAAACGAAGCAGCCACCCAACAACTCGCAAAAATGTCACATGTGATGTTTGGCGGCCTAACTCATCAACCTGCTGTTGAGCTTGCAAAAACATTAGTAGAGATCACTCCAAAGGGGCTAGAAAAAGTATTCTTTAGCGACTCAGGTAGTGTTGCTGTGGAAGTCGCTATGAAAATGGCACTACAATATTGGCAATCACTCGGACAAAATAAAACAAAATTTATTGCACTTAAAAAAGGCTATCATGGCGATACCTTTGCAGCTATGAGTGTGACTGATCCTGAAGGTTCGATGCATGAACTATATCAAAATTTTGTTGCTAAAAACTACTTTACTGAGCAACCCAGTATTAACTTTGAGCAACCTTGGCAACAAAGTGCAATGGACGATCTTTCTACTCTTTTAGCAGAAAATCATCAACACATCGCAGCTTTAATTCTCGAGCCTATTGTCCAAGGTGCTGGCGGCATGCACTTTTACCATCCTAATTATCTCAAAGCAGCAAGATCTTTATGTGATCAATACGGGGTGCTGCTGATCGCCGATGAAATTGCAACGGGGTTTGGTCGAACTGGTAAACTATTTGCTTGTGAACACGCAGACATCAGCCCTGACATTCTATGTCTAGGCAAGGCTATCACTGGTGGATATATGAGTTTTGCTGCAACGCTTGCTACTACAAAAGTTGCCACAACGATTAGTGAAGGTAAAGCCGGAGTATTTATGCACGGACCTACTTTCATGGGAAATGCTTTAGCTTGTTCGGTTGCCAACGCCAACCTTAAAAAACTCTTAAGCACAGATTGGCAACAATTAGTTTTCTCTATTTCGTCACAATTAAATAGTCAGCTTTTACGCTGTGAACAATTACCAAGTGTTAATAAGGTGCGCGTATTAGGTGCAATTGGTGTGGTTGAATTGCACCAATCTGTTGATATGGTTAACATTCAAAAACAGTTTGTAAACTTAGGCGTTTGGATCCGCCCCTTTGGTAAGCTTATTTATGTGATGCCACCCTACGTAGCATCCAAGCAGCAAATTGATAAACTATGTGATGCTATTTACCAAGTATGTAAAAAAATCGATGAGTAAAAATTTTATTAGCTTTAACTTTTCTCTTCGTCTTGTGTTTATCAATAATTAAACACCATTAAGAGAATAAAAGCTTGTAGTTATCGAAGCAGACTATTTAATGCGCTTTTATAGGGTAATAGTGGCATTAATATAGAATGAGAGACTTGTATCTAAAACTGGCCAAGGTAATATAAGCAGCTATCAATATTTTTAGTATAAAACAGTTAAGACTGTGATTATGGAGCACTATTTAAGATGTCAAAAACACCCATTGTTGATATTTTCAACAGCAAATTTGCATTAGGCAGCCAAGTGACAGTAAAAGGTTGGATCCGAACTCGTCGTGATTCAAAAGCTGGCATATCATTTCTAAACATTTATGACGGTTCATGCTTCGATCCAATTCAAGCTGTTGTACCTGCTGAATTAGAAAATTATACTACCGACGTATTAAATTTATCGGCAGGTTGTAGTGTTGCGGTCACTGGTGAGTTAGTTGAAAGCCCAGGAAAAGGCCAGCAGTTTGAATTACAAGCAACATCAGTGGTTGTTCATGGTTTTGTACAAGACCCAGATACTTACCCTATGTCAGCTAAACGCCATAGTATTGAATATATGCGTGAGCATGCACACCTTCGCCCTCGTACTAATATGTTTGGTGCAGTTACGCGTGTACGTAACTGTTTATCTCATGCAATTCATAATTTCTTTTATGAGCGAGGATTTAATTGGATCAGTACGCCAATCATCACAGGTAGTGACTGTGAAGGTGCTGGTGAAATGTTCCAAGTAAGTACTTTAGATCTAGAAAATTTACCACGTGATGCTGAAGGTAAGATTGATTACAAAAAAGATTTCTTCGGTAAAGAAACGTTTCTAACCGTTTCTGGACAATTAAACGCAGAAACTTATGCTTGTGCGTTAAGTAATGTCTACACTTTTGGTCCAACTTTCCGTGCCGAAAACTCAAACACTACTCGTCACTTGGCTGAATTCTGGATGGTAGAACCTGAAATTGCTTTTGCTGACTTATCTGATGCAGCGCAATTAGCTGAAGATATGTTGAAATATGTATTCAATGCAGTGTTAACAGAGCGTGCCGATGACATGGCCTTTTTTGCTGAGCGTGTAGATAAAGAAGCAATCACACGTTTACAAAATATGGTTAACTCTGAATTTGTACGTATGGATTACACAGACGCGATTGATATTCTACAAAAATGCGATAAAACCTTTGAATATCCTGTTGAATGGGGCGTAGATTTACAATCTGAACATGAACGTTACCTTGCTGAAGAACATGTTGGTGCGCCAATAATTCTACAAAATTACCCGAAAGATATTAAAGCTTTCTACATGAAATTAAACGCTGATGGTAAAACGGTAGCAGCGATGGATGTATTAGCACCGGGGATTGGTGAAATCATTGGTGGTAGTCAACGTGAAGAAGACTTAGTAGCTTTAGATAAACGTCTTGAAGAGATGGGATTAGATAAAGAAGATTACAGCTGGTACCGTGATTTACGTAAATACGGCACGGTTCCTCATGCTGGATTCGGACTTGGTTTTGAGCGTTTAGTGTCGTACGTAACGGGTGTTCAAAATATCCGTGACGTTATTGCATTCCCACGTGCTCCAGGCAGCGCTGAATTCTAAATTACGTCAGTAATTTGTTCTAGTAAAAAATCAAACCAGCTTAACGGCTGGTTTTTTTACAGCTAAAATAAATCTATTAGTAATATAGTAAACCAGTAAACTTTACCTACAAACTCTCAGCTACAAATAAAGTTATTATTACCATCAAATATGTGATCAATTGTTACGTAGGGAAATAAATCACTTGATTTGTGAGATAGATTTCTCATTAAGGCTAACACTAAAAAGCACAGCCGAAGCTGTGCCTTTAGATCACTCTAAGAAAAACTAATCAATGGGATTACGATTCGTTGTACATCTCTAAATTAGCAATTTCTTCTTTTTGAGTTTGGATTTTCTTAGCATCTTCACTACGTAAACTTGCTAAATAATCAAAATATTCTTTATTGATACCAGCAGTCACGTATTTACCATCAAATACTGAACACTCAAACTCTTTAATTGATGGATTTTGCTTGCCAACCGCATCTTTTAAATCTTGTAGGTCTTGGAATATTAATTTATCAGTACCAATACAATCGCTGATTTGTTCAACATTCCGACCATGTGCAATCAATTCTTCAGGTGTTGGCATATCAATACCATACACATTTGGAAAACGCACTTCTGGCGCAGCTGAAGCTAGGTATACTTTTTTAGCACCCGCTTCTCTTACCATTTCAATGATCTGCTCTGATGTTGTACCACGTACAATTGAGTCATCAACTAGTAAAACATTTTTACCTTTAAATTCAGCAGTAATTGGATTTAACTTACGACGTACAGATTTACGACGTTGGGTTTGACCCGGCATGATAAAGGTACGACCAATGTAACGATTTTTTACAAAGCCTTGGCGATACGGTAATCCTAATTCAACAGAAATTTCTAAAGCTATATCATTAGAGGTTTCTGGAATTGGAATAACAGCATCAATATCCACATCTGCCCAATCACGTTTAATTTTGGCACCTAATTTACGGCCCATTTCTAAACGCGCTTCATACACAGAAATACCATTTAATGTTGAATCTGGACGTGCAAAATAGACATATTCAAAAATACACGGCGTTAACGATGTTTTCTCAGCACATTGCTGGGTAAATAATTTTCTATTTTCAGTAATGTATACTGCTTCACCCGGTTCAACGTCACGTAAAAATCTGAAACCAATGGTATCAAGGCCTACACTTTCAGAAGCAACGATGTACTCAATATCGCCTTCATCTGTTTGGCGAGATCCAAGTACTAAAGGACGAATACCGTCTGGGTCACGAAAAGCAATTAAACCATGGTCAATGATCAAAGCAGTCACTGCATAAGCACCACTGATTTGTTTATGTACTTCTGAAATCGCATTAAAGATATCGTCAGCGGATAAATGATCTGTTTTAGTTTTACCTAATTCAGCAGCTAGGGTATTTAACAACAGCTCTGAATCAGAAGTAGTATTAATATGACGACGCGACTTAATTAACGCAGCACGTAATTCTTTGGCATTAGTTAAGTTACCGTTATGTGCTAGAGAAATCCCCCAAGGAGAGTTAACGTAGAATGGTTGTGCTTCAGCAGCGCTAGAGCTACCTGCAGTAGGGTAACGCACGTGGCCAATACCACTATTACCTTTTAGACGTTGCATATGTTTAGTTTCAAAAACATCTTTAACTAAACCGTTTGCTTTACGTTGTTTAAAGTTACCACCATATGTCGTAACAATTCCCGCTGCGTCTTGCCCGCGGTGTTGCAATACGGTCAATGCATCATAAATACTTTGATTGACAGGAGTTGAACCAACGATACCCACTATTCCACACATAAGTTAAAGCCTTTCTATTTTTGAGAGTGTTCACAAAAAAGTACAAATTAATGTACCTTAAAATTGAGTAACTAATTTAAACCAACCATTAAATAGTGGTCGATTTAATATTTTTTAGAAAACTTGACGATCCTTCCAAATGTTCAAAAAACCATTCGATTACAATCCCAAACTCAGGGATCAATGTAGATTCTTTCCACCACGCACTGTCATGGAATGAAGTAAAGGAATCAATAAAAAAGAGTACCGCGCTGACAATTAAAATGCCACGTATTGCACCGAAAATCACACCTAACAAACGGTCTGTACCTGATAACCCAGTGACAGCAACAAGTCGATTAATGATGTAATTAATTAAAGCGCCAATTAATAAAATCGCAACGAATAAAATGCCAATAGCAGCAATATTACGTAATTTATCGTCATTGATTTGAGTTAAGTATTGTGTGACTTCAGGATAAAAATTGCTGGCAACAAAAAATGCAGCAAACCAAGTAACAAGTGAGATGGCCTCTTTGGTGAAACCGCGAACTAAACTGATTAATGAAGAAAAACCAATTACACCAAGAATGGCGATATCAAACCAATTCATAAGATCCCTAATTTGTAGTAAGTATTAAACGCGCGCATTCTAACAGAGATTTTTTAGAAAGGCTTCAAAAACTAAGGCTCAATCGGTGTAAACGGTACTAATTTTCCGTTTAAACTGGTCAAGTTTTTTAACCTAGGTAATTGTCCTTCAAGTTTTTCTTTAGAAACGTCTGGACCAACAAATACACGTGTTAATTGCCCATCCATTACAACTTTTGGAATGGTATGTGCTCTAAATCCAGCTTTATTAAGCTTTTTCAATAAGGCATTAATGTTGGCTTTATTTTCAAATGCGCCGAGTTGAATAGTCCATGCTGGATCAGTAAAGTTCACTTTTTCATAACTTGAAACAGCATTACTGTGTTGAGTAGGTGCCGCAGTCTGTTTAGCTTTTGTTTCTTCGACTGCAGCAATTTCTTCTACTTTCCATTCAGCATTTTTGGTATTTTCTTTAACTGGCTGTGATATTTTTTGATCAACAGTTTTAATAGATTGAGACACTTTGATGGGGTCAACAACCAGTTTAGGATCATTAATACTCGCAGGATCAGCGAAAGTTTTAGTATGAGGTTTTAATTCAGGCTTAATCGGCGTTGCAACAAACTCTTGTTGGTATGATGTTTTTTTACCGTCTATCAATGAAGGTAAAAAAATAACCACAAGGGCAACTAAGATGGTGACGCCTACTAAACGGTTTTTAAACTGAGTTGCCACGTTTTACCCTTGCCAATTAGTTAAAATATCAGAAACGGTATGAAAAGAACCGAATACAATAATTATATCAGAAGCTGCTGCACTTTTGACGACTTGATCGACAGCACTCTGTACATTTTTAAAACAGGTCACATTATGCCTATTGTTGCCGTCATTATTAATGTTGTTAGTAACGGTATTATGATTTTGACTGTGTTGATAAGCTTCTAAAAGTAAAGCTGAAGATGCGCCTCTAAAACAATTCAAATCAACAAAGCTATAATCTGATATAGATGAATTAGTTTCCGCTAAAGTAGCACTCATATCTTTATCAGATAACATGCCCACGACAGCATGCACTTTACAATCTTCGCCTTTCTCTGCTTTTAAGCGTTGTAATTGTGTCGCCAAATATTGTGCAGATTGCGGGTTATGTGCCACATCAATATAGACGTCACAAGGATAACCCGATATAGCTTGTAAACGCCCTGCTAACGATGCCGTTTCAACGGATTTAATGAGTTGTTTAGGAGCAATGTCTATCGCTAACGCTTCTATCACAGCTAAGGCAGTTGAAGCATTTTGCATTGGCATCAATGTTTGTTTAATTGGAGACAATTCTTTTTGCCCATGCCATGACCAATTTTCCTGATCAATAACGGAAAAACTAAAATCTCTATTCGCTAGTTTAAGGTCAGCTGAAATGGAAGTCGCGTGTTTTAAAATGGAGACAGGTGCATCTAACTCACCGCAGATAGCAGGCTTATGTGCTCTAAATACACCGGCTTTTTCAAAACCTATTACTTCTCTGTCACTGCCAAGCCAATCAATATGATCAATGCCAATGGTAGTAACAACACTCAAATCAGATTCAACCATGTTGGTAGCGTCTAGACGACCACCTAGTCCTACTTCTAATAAAATATAGTCACATTGTTGCTGTTGAAGTAAATATAAACAAGCTAACGTAGCATACTCAAAGTAACTCAATGAGATATCTAATCTAGCTTGTTCAATAATGGCAAAAGCTTCACAGTGAGCTTTATCATCGAGTTCTTTTAAATTGATACGTAATCGTTCGTTATAACGATGTATATGTGGAGAACTATAAACGCCAACTTTAAAACCGGCATCAATTAATATTTTTTCTAAATAAGCACAGGTTGTCCCTTTACCGTTGGTGCCAGCAACCGTGATCACTTTAGCATCGAAATGAATTAAATTAAGACGTTTACCCACTTCAGTAATACGTGTTAATCCTAATTCTATTGCACTGGGATGTAATTTTTCTAAGTGCATTAACCATTCACTTAATGTTTCTGAACTGAAAACCGATTGTATGGTGTTATTAGTCATAATAAATTTGCCACATTAAATATCTAGAAATAAAGGCCCACAAGCAGGTCTCGGTAAATCAAATTGTTCTGGGTAATCTACTTCTACAAGATACAAACCACCGGGCTTTGCTGTTGCAGCCGCTTTTGAACGATCTTTGTAATCTAGCAAAGTATTTAACCAATCAACGGGCTGCTTACCTTGGCCAATTTCGATTAAACTACCCGCAATATTACGCACCATATGGTGCAGAAAAGCATTTGCTTTAATATCAATAACGATAAAGTTACTACGTCTTGTCACATTTAAATATTCAATGGTACGTACAGGGCTATTTGCTTGGCAATGTAATGCTCTAAACGATGTAAAATCTTGTTCACCAACCAATTGTTGTCCGGCTAAATGCATCTTATCGGCATCTAAATCGCAATGATAATGGCTTAAGCCTTTACTTAGAATTCCAGGGCGATAAACACCATTATAGATAATATAGCGATAGCGTCTCGCCGTTGCACTAAAGCGGGCATGGAAAGAGTGATCGACTTCTTTTACCCAACGTACTGCAATATCATCGGGCAATTTGGCATTAACACCTAAGGTCCATGCACCGATTTGGCGGTCTGCATCGGTATCAAAATGTACAACTTGCCCCGTACCGTGAACACCGGCATCGGTACGACCTGCACAATTAACACTGACCGGGTGATTAGCGATATTGGATAATGCTTTTTCAAGTTCTTCTTGTACAGAATTCACTTCTTTCTGTCTTTGCCAACCGTAATAGTTAGCACCATCATATTCAATACCTAAAGCAATGCGCATTTGAAACCACCCTTTTAGAAAACGCTAGTATATACAAATGTTTAAAAAATTAAACAAGCAAGCATACTGAAGCGAATAACATTCTTACTAGATGATGAAAAAACAAGCACTAAGCTAATGCTATATCGCGAAAAGCAATCATAGACAGTAAATACTTAATTCACCTTTTTGATTAGTTATAAAATTCATTAGATATAAAAATGGCAGCGAAAGCTGCCATTGTAAATTCAAAAAAAGTTACTTTTTAGCTTTCGCTTTTTTAGCCACTTTCTTCTTAGGGATCTCTTCGACCCATTTATTGTCGATATATTTTGCAGTCCAACCTGTCGCCTTTTTATCGATTTCGGTCATCACATATTGTTCTTTATTTTTTCTGCTATAACGAACAATTGCTAAATTTCCATCGGGATCTTGTTGTGGCGCATCGGCTAAATAGTAAAACTTTTCAGAAATTCTATCACGGAATTTTGCTAATTCGACCACTTTAGGTGCACGTGTTTCTCGCGAACGAGGGAATGTGCTAGCCGCTAAGAAGATACCAGCAGCCCCATCACGTAAAATAAAGTAAGCATCACTTTGTTCGCATTCTAATTCAGGCAAATGAACCGCATCTTCTTTGGGAGGAGCAACTTCACCACTACGTAGAATTTTTCGAGTGTTCTTACATTCCTCATTAGTACAGTCCATGTATTTACCAAAACGTCCATCTTTGAGCTGCATATCTGAACCACACTTGTCACACTCAACAACTGGGCCGTCATAGCCTTTAATTTTAAACTCGCCCACTTCAACCGTATGTCCATCACACAATGGATTATTACCACAAACGTGCAATTTACGTGTTTCATCAATTAAGTAGCTATCCATCGCAGTATCACATTTAGGACAACGATGTTTTGCCATCAATGCGGCTGTTTCAAGATCTTCTGAACTTAAAATATCTTCAACTTCTTCACCATCAACTAAATTGATGGTTGTTTTACAACGCTCTTTAGGTGGTAATGCATAACCAGAACATCCTAAAAATACACCGGTACTCGCGGTACGAATACCCATTGGTCGTCCACAGGTTGGACATGAGACATCATCAATGATCACCGGATCATTAAGACGCATACCACCTTCTTCTACGGGTAACTCTGCAGTATCAAGTTGAGTCGTTAAGTTTTTATAGAAACGGTCTAATTCTTTATGCCAATCAGCTTTGCCTTCGGCAATCGCATCCAATTTTTCTTCCATTGCCGCAGTAAAATCATAGCTCATTAGATCAGTGAAGTTTTCTGTTAAGCGATCCGTTACTATTTCACCCATTTTCACAGCAAAGAAACGGCGTTTATCTACTTTTACATAACCACGATCTTGGATTGTAGAAATAATACTCGCATAAGTTGAAGGTCGTCCAATACCTTGCTTTTCAAGTTCTTTTACTAATGCTGCTTCTGAAAAACGCGCTGGCGGTTTAGTAAAATGTTGTAAAGGCTCAAGCTCAACTAATGTTAATACTTCACCCGCTTTTAAGTCCGGTAAATTAACTTCATCTGCTTTGCTTTTTGTAACTGGTTGCGCTTTTGTCCAGCCCGCGAAACGTAATGTTCGCCCTTTTGCACGTAGTTTGTAATCACCCGCTTCAACCACCAAGGTAGAAGAATCATAAAGTGCAGGTAACATTTGACATGCTAGAAACTGACGCCAAATTAATTCATATAAACGTTTTGCGTCTTTATCAGTTACATCAATCAGTTCAGCACGTTGTAATACATCCGATGGACGAATCGCTTCGTGGGCTTCTTGTGCTCCTGCTTTACTGCTGTATGAAACAGCCGCTTCCGGTAAATAATTACTACCAAACTCTTTTTCTATAAAATCACGTGCAGAGGCAACCGCATCTTTACTCAAGTTTGTAGAGTCAGTACGCATATAAGTAATGTAACCCGCTTCATACAGACGTTGTGCTAACATCATGGTCTTTTTAACACCAAAACCTAAACGTGTACTCGCTGCTTGTTGCAGTGTAGAAGTAATAAAAGGGGCACTTGCTTTACTTTTAGTTGGCTTATCTTCACGTGAATGTAACGTGAAGGTCGCCTCTTTTAAGGCAGCCACTGCAGCAGCAGTTTCTTGCTCAGTCACAGGGGCAAAAGTTTTATCGTTATATTTATAAACTTCTAGGCGAAGCTGTGTTTTATCTTGCGCAAGTGTTTGTGCATGTAAATCCCAAAATTCAACAGGATTAAACGCCTTAATTAAACGTTCACGTTCAACTAATAACTTTACTGCAACAGACTGAACGCGTCCTGCAGACAAGCCACGCGCAACTTTTTTCCAAAGTAAAGGAGAAACCATAAAACCAACAAGTCGGTCTAAGAAACGACGGGTTTGTTGTGCATTCACACCATCAATATTTAATTCAGTTGGATGCTTGAAAGCTTCTTGTATCGCAGATTCGGTTATTTCATTAAAAACAACACGTTGATATTTACTGTCATCACCACCTAATATTTCTCTTAAGTGCCATGCAATTGCTTCACCCTCTCTATCCAAATCGGTTGCGAGATAGATAGTAGGTGCATCAGCAGCTAATTTTAGTAACTCATCGACAACTTTTTCTTTACCGGGCAAAATCTCATAATTCGCTTCCCAGTTTTTATTTGGGTTAATACCCATACGCGTAACAAGTGCAGCTTGCGTTCTTTTTGCTGTTTCTTTTGCTTTTTGCGCGGGTGTTAGGCCAGCTAAAGATTTTTTCTTTTTAGCATCGATTGATTTTTTGGCACTGCCGCTTGTTGGTAAATCACGTACGTGACCAACACTTGATTTAACAATAAAATTGTTACCAAGATATTTATTGATTGTTTTTGCTTTGGCAGGTGATTCTACGATAACTAGAGATTTGCTCATATTGCTTTGATACCTAAATTGTCTTGTCTTAGACGGAATGTAAACATGTCCACTGAATTTCTCTTTTTATATAATCCAAACTTTTAACGAATAGCAACCTATTTCTTTCATTTTGTACAATAAAAATAAAAGCCGACTGGTTCTTAGTCGGCTTTTGCAATTATTTCAAGGTAAACTATTTAAAGAGTCTAGAAATATTACTGTGCATAATTTTTAATAAGCTGGATTCTACAGAGGTTGCGACACTCTTACCTATCTTTTCAGCTAATTTTTTACTTTTTTTGTATTGTACTTGCACAATATGTTTAGATTCGAGCTGTTCGAGTAAATAATCATCACTGGTTTGAATCTTATCCACTAACTCTAAATCCAATGCCTGAGTACCATACCAATGTTCACCCGTTGCAATTTTATCAATGTTTAATTGCGGACGATGCTCACTCACAAAGTGTTTAAATAATTGGTGCGTCTCTTCAAGCTCTTGTTTAAATTTTTCACGACCAAGATCATCATTCTCACCAAACATAGTTAACGTGCGTTTGTATTGACCTGCAGTTAATTGTTCAAATTCAACATCATGTTTTTTAAGTAATTTATTAAAATTTGGAATTTGTGCAATCACACCAATCGAGCCAATTATAGAAAAAGGCGCCGCAATGACTTTATCTGCAACACATGCCATCATATATCCACCACTCGCTGCTACTTTATCCACGGCAATCGTTAATGAAATATTTTTGTCTTTTAAACGTTGTAATTGTGAAGCCGCTAGTCCATAACCATGGACCATACCACCGCCACTTTCTAAGCGCACAAATACTTCATCTTTTTCAGAAGCAACGCTAACAATCGCGGTGATCTCTTCACGTAGTGAAGCAACCTCTTTAGCATCAATACTGCCTTTAAAATCAAGTACGTATAATTGCGGTTTTATGGTCGCTTTAACTTCTTTTTTAGCTAATGCTTTTTGTTCTTTTTGCTCTGCTTTATGTGCTTTTTTGTCTTCTTTATGTTTTGCTTTTAATTGAGCGGGTGTTAATAACTGCTCGCTTATTGATGTTTTAGTTTCATTAATTTGCTCTGATAAATCGGTAATTTCCAACTCACCTTTTTTTGCTTTTTGTTTGCTGGTTAAAGCAATAATAGCAATCAAAATAGCCACTATTGTGATCACAAATGTCACGGCTTTGGCTAAAAATAGCCCATACTGCATTAAATAATCCAAAATAAATCCTCTTTATAAATTAATTGTGCTCATAATGACAAAAAATGTCTCAACCTACAAAAGAGATTGTGAGTTTTTTTTAAAAAAAGCTATCATATTGTTTTTTTTAACAACAAGAGAATAATAAATGGATTATAAAGCGCCTGATAATTTATTAGAAAATAAAACTATCCTGATCACCGGTGCAGGTGCAGGTATAGGTAAAACCTTAGCCATCAAATGTGCAGAACTAGGTGCTAACGTTATCCTTTTAGGTAAAACAGTCAGTAAATTAGAAGCTGTTTATGACCAAATTGAAGCATTAAATAAGCAATCAGCAGCTATTTTACCTGTGGATTTAAACGGAGCATCAGAAGAACACTATCGAGACCTTGCCGATACTGTATTACGTGAATATGGAAAACTTGATGCCCTTGTTCATAATGCCAGTCAACTAGGTGTATTAAGTCCATTTACACAAGTTGAGAGTAAAATGTGGGATGAAGTAATGCAAACCAACGTTAATGCTGCCTTTTTAATGACCAAGTACCTGATCCCTGTGTTGGCAAAAGCACCACATGCGAGTACTATTTTTACGACATCAAGTGTTGGCCTCAAAGGAAGAGCCTACTGGGGCCCTTATAGCGTGTCTAAATTCGCAACTGAAGGCATGATGCAAGTTATCGCTGATGAGTACGAGAATAGCACCTTACGCTTTAATGCGATTAATCCAGGTGCAACAAAAACGGCAATGAGAGCAAGTGCTTATCCCGCTGAAGATGTGAGTTTATTAAAAACACCAGAACAAATATTAGATGTTTATTTATATTTGTTAGGTGATGAAAGCATTGAAGTTACTGGACAACGGTTTAACGCACAATAAAATAGTTTTATAGCACTTTTATTTATCTCAGATAACCTCAATTCTTGTTAATGAAAGTGGAATTGTATTTAAAATCATAAGGCTATATTTTTTGGGCTATACAGTGCCGCTAGTTTTGCGTAGTTCAAGGCGAATTATTGAAGCAATAACGGGTTATTGAGAGAGTGTTTAACGAAGAGATCCGCGGAAATAAGGGTGTTGTATCGCTTTGCTTATCCAGAACTGAGGTTAGATAGTCCATGGTGAACTCTTAGATAGCACTAGTAATGTAAATCAAACAACGCTACAAATTATTATGAAATCGCGCTAACAGTGAAAGACAGCAACCTGTCTTCCATTGTTTTATGCATAAGGAATAGTTTATAGACTTTGAAAGAGAATAACTGGCATTACTCCCTATAGCATTATCCTTGCTTATAAATTTTCAAACCAACTTCAGGTCTTGTTTTAAATAGTTTTAAAGTCCACATGTACTGCGCCCTATTTTCATCAACAACCCGTTCAATAGCTTCATTCATCAGGTCAGTATCCTTTTGCTCGTCACCACTTGGAATGTCACTTAATGGCGCATGACAGATCACATCAACTTTACCTGTTTTGGCGTTATAAGACGTATAAGTAGGGATAACGATAGCGCGCCCTAATTTAGCTAATCGGCCAATAACAGGTAAGGTTGCTTTTTGTGTAGCAAAAAATGGAGCAAAAAGACTACTATCACGACCGTGATCTTCATCAGGCAAGTAGTAGAAATGTGCTTTATCTCGTAGACTTTTAATACAAGGCTTCAAACCTTCACTACGGTGATACAAAGTGCCTTTATCATTAAGACGGCTAAAACGCGTTCTATAGTTTGTAACAAACCAATCGAAAATTGGATTTTTGTAATCATTAAACATGCTTGATAGAGGATAACCACGTGCAGAAATAGCGGCGACCCCCGCAAAATCAAGACCATAACAATGCGGCGCTAAAAAGATGATCGCTTGCCCTGCTTCTTCCGCTTCTTTAACGTAATGTTCGCCGATAAAGTTAATACGTTTTTTTAGAAATGATGGACTACGAAATGCAATTTCACCTAAGGCAAGGGTAATTTGTGCCACTGAGCGTAAATTTTCACGCATCAACAAATCTTTTTCAAGTTCACTATATTCAGGAAAACATAAACCAATATTTATAAATGCTATCTTTTTTCGTTTATTGAGAAATTTTGCGTTATAAAAGCGATCTGCTAACCACCCTGCAAATTTATCTCTAATACTAGCCGGGATAAAACTAGCTATAAATAGTAGGCCCAACAAAACCCATGTTCCCCAATATTTCGGTAGAAAATGTTTTGCTTTGAGAGATGTATCAAATCGAGAATTATATTGGGTCATAATTAGACCTTAAGAGACTAAAGTTGAGTGAGAAGTGTTTTAATATGATTATATGGATTTAGCTATGCGAGTTCAATTAAGTGAGTAAAATTGTTCGACTGAAGTTATGTGGGTGGTAGACCTCCCAGCAAACTCTCGGCACTTGAATCACCTACTATGGCTGCTGCCTTCCGGCTCTGACCAGGTTAATAAGTTATCAATGCGAGAAACCAAGAGGCCTACCATTGTCACTGCATCAAGTGTTAACACTTGATGCGAGTAATTATACGTAAGCTAATTGATAATTCAATAGATAAATAACAGTTTTCTGTTCAAACGATTAAATAGTCAGCAGTTTATTGAAAAATAAGTGTTTTTACTAATTTACAAGCACAAAATATGAGCATTAACATGATAAAACTATTCACTTTGGCAGTACATTTTTAGAGATTAGTTAACCTAGCAGTGATTTTTTTAGGAATATTGATTTGTTATGAAAAAAAATTAAAGGCTGGCGTATGATTATGGAGAGAATGTGAAAAAATTAAACGTGCGGCACAGAGCAACCTATTTAATTATTTACTCCTATTTAATGACTTAGGTATACAAAGAGTAAACTACATCACTGTCAGCTTCTAATTTATCAACTGAAAAAATAAGTCCTAAATTGATGCAATAAATTGATAATGATCATTAAGGATAATGTTATTTGATGACAACGCTTATAGGACAATGCTGCCTAATATTACTACATTCAATATTTAAAGCAGCATTGTTTGAATAAGCACTATCTTAAATAATACCTTTGATTATCTTATCTGCTTTTAATCTTCTTAATCTAGAGATAAGTTGCTTAACTTTGTCAGGGTAAGTATGAATATCGTCGATACCTTTATAACTACCAATTTGTCGAGTATGTTCAAGGATATTACTCAGCTCCTCATTCATTTGCCCTGCTAACTGTTGATTTGGATCATCCACTAACAATCCATTTTCAAGGTCTAATCGCCATGCACGAGGGTTAAGATTATGCCCCGTCAATAATGAAAATCGGTGATCTGAATAAATACCTTTTAAATGAAAACTATTAGTATCATGCTTCCATAAATGTAAATTAAGATGTCCTTGCAGAATAGAAGTATGATGTTTTTTTGCAAAATTTCTTAAATTCACTTCATATAAAAAAGGTAATGCACCAATTGTTTTAAATGGTTTATCTTCAGGAATATAGAAATCATTAGCCGTTTTATCGCCAACAACGATAGTGATATTTACTTTTCGCTTTAGTAAGGCAGTTATATCGCGTGACAATGCAGTGGGTAGATTAAAGTATGGTGTGAATAACACTAACTCTTTCTCTGTAGAATGAAAAATGGCACGAATAACTTTATTTAACAGATTTTTATTGGTTCCAATCCCTGTTAACGGTCGTATTGCTAAACCATCAGTGTAAACGGGGTCAAAACGGTAACCTGCTAACTTTAAATTGCGACTTAAATTCTTATGTTGTTTCTTAAATTCATTAAACTTTGGAACACTAGGGGCATTTAATTCAACCACAGCTTCACTGTTAATGATAACTTGCTGCAGATAATCCACCATTGAATCAGCGAGAGCATGATCCTTGATCAGCCAGTAACGGTCAAATCGGTAGCGTTGTTGTTGATGAAGGTAAATATTATTAATGCTAGCACCACTATAAAAAACCATGTCATCAAAAATAAAACCTTTTAAATGCTGGACGCCAAATAGTTCTTTTCTTTTTACAGGTAAACCAATAATTTTAACACCACGGCCTTTTAAACTAGCAATCTGCTGATACCACGTTGTATTTGTTTCTCCGCCCTTTACTGAACCAATCAAACCTCGTTGTGCTCGATGAAAATCAACACAGACGGTTATATCCATTTCTGGATGACGTATTTTTGCCGCATATAATGCATTCAATACTTCAGCACCCGCTTCATCCGCTTCTAAATATAGAGCTGCGATATAGATACGTTTGGTGGCAGTATTAATTTGATTGAATAACTCAGTTTTAAATGCAGTGGTAGTTAATAAGCATTTTACTTCATCTGCAGATATTGGCAGCTTTTTCAATTTAGTTAAAAATGAAAGACTTTGATTTATTTTTTTACTCATAGATCTCTATTATGTCATATCCTCTTTATCTCGTGTAGCTAGATAAAAAGAATAAAAACAATATTTTGATTGCAATAATGTGCTGCTTTTATCAACTAGTAAACGTTTCTATTAATGATTAATAAATCATCAGAAAAAACACAAAAAGATAAACTTAACAGCCAAAAGATCACTGGAACAATGAAATGAATAGATGATCAATAGTGCTGATTGTAAGAAGCGAGTTGTTAGTTAACTGTTATTTGACGACAGTCCTAATTGAACTCGCTTTTAAATCTAGCTATATTTTTGAATCACATCAATAGATCGTTATTAATTAGATAACTTTTGCTAATGCATCACACAATGGTTGCATGTTATTTTTTGTCATACCGGCTACTGAAATACGGCCAGAACCAACAATGTAAACTGCAAACTCTTCTTTAAGTTGATTCACTTGCTCAACACTCAAACCAGAAAATGAAAACATACCTAGTTGACGACTAATGAAACTAAAGTCACCAGGAACACCTTTCTCTTTAAGTGTTGCGACAAATAAATCGCGCATTTCTTGAATACGGTTACGCATATCAGCAACTTCTTGTACCCATTGTTCGTACAATACTTGATCGTTCAAAATTGTTGTGACAATCGCAGCACCGTGACAAGGAGGGTTTGAGTAGTTAGAACGTATTCCTGATTTAATCTGACTAAATGCAGCTTCTGCTATCTCACTGTTTTCTGCTACCAGTGTTATACCGCCAACACGTTCATTATATAAACCGAAGTTTTTAGAGAATGAATTAGCAATCAAAAGCTCTTTATTATATTGCGCAAATTTACGTAAACCCTGTGCATCTTCTTCAACGCCATTCCCAAAACCTTGATAAGCAAAATCAAAGAATGGAATAGCACCTAATTCAGCGATTAATTTTGCAAGAATATCCCATTGCTCTGGTGTTGGGTCAATACCTGTAGGGTTATGACAACAGCCGTGAAATAATACTAGCTCTCCAGCTTCAACTGATTGCAATGAAGCAATCATGGCATCAAAGTCTAAATCTTTTGTTTCCGGATCATAATAATCATAAGTAACCACTTCTAAACCAGCGGTTTTAAACACGTTGCCGTGATTTGCCCATGTTGGATTACTTACCCAAATCTTTTTAATGCCTAGTTTGCTTACAGCAAAATCTGCACCGGTACGCAGCGCGCCAGTTCCACCAGGGACCTGTGCAGTTCGAGCACGTTTCGAAGATATTATTTCAGCGCCTTGACCAAATAATAATGTCTGAACAGCCTCACCATAAGCAGCTATTCCTTCAATGGTTAAGTAGCTTTTAGTGGTTTCTTCAGCAAGTAGACGTTTTTCAGCTTCTTTCACTGTCGCAAGAATTGGGGTTTGGCCCATTTCATTTTTATAAATACCAACACCCAGATTGATTTTATAATCGCGTTCGTCTTTTTTGAATGCATCCGTTAAACCTAAGATAGGATCTGCAGGCGCCATACTTACTTGTTCAAACATACTTATTCCTTTATTAGTAATGATAAGTTATATACGTTGATGCTTTTATACCATTACTACTTTTTCAATCAATCAATTTCATGACTATTCTGACATTTTGCTGTCTATTTCGGCAATTTTAGCTTTCCAAATAGCTGGACCTTGCTCATGTACGTTATTTCCTTGACTATCAACAGCGACAGTTACGGGCATATCTTCAACATCAAATTCATAGATAGCCTCCATTCCTAAGTCATCAAAGGCAACAACGCGAGATTTCTTAATGGCTTTAGCCACTAGGTAAGCCGCACCGCCCACTGCCATCAAATATACTGATTTATGCTTGGCAATCGAGTCCACTGTTTGTTGACCACGCTCTGATTTACCAATCATGCCGAGTAAGCCCGTTTCTTCCAACATAAAGTCAGTAAATTTATCCATACGAGTTGCGGTAGTGGGACCCGCTGGACCGACCACTTCATCACGTACTGCATCAACTGGCCCTACGTAATAAATAAAGCGACCTTTAAAATCAACTCCCTCTGGTAAACCTTTACCACTAGAGATTAATTCTTGAATACGTTTATGTGCAGCATCACGACCGGTTAAGATTTTGCCCGACAGCAATATAGTATCCCCACTCTTCCACTGGCTCATATCTTCTTTGGTTAAACCATTGACGTTAACGCGTTTAACATTTTCGCCGACTTCTCGCGTAATTTCAGGCCACTGATCTAAAGATGGTGGCGTTAATGTTGCTTCACCTGAACCATCTAAAGTGAAATGCGCATGCCTTGTGGCAGCACAGTTAGGGATCATCACCACTGGTTTTGAGGCTGCGTGGGTTGGGCAACTTTTGATTTTAATATCAAGTACTGTGGTTAAGCCCCCTAAGCCCTGTGCACCAATACCAAGGTTATTTACTCTTTTGAAAATTTCTAAACGTAGTTTCTCGTCGGTATCCAATGATTCAGGATCTGCTTTTGCCTTTGCCTGTAGTTCAAAAATATCCACCGGTTCCATCAATGATTCTTTCGCCATAACTGCCGCTTTTTCTGCAGTACCACCAATGCCTATACCTAACATACCAGGTGGGCACCAACCTGCCCCCATGCTAGGAACCGTTTTCTCAATCCAGTCTTCAATAGAATCAGATGGATTCAACATCGCCATCTTAGATTTGTTTTCAGAACCACCACCTTTAGCTGCAACCATGACTTCTACTTTATTGCCTTTGACCATTTCAACATGCACGACAGAAGGCGTATTGTCTTTAGTGTTTTTTCTTGCGCCAGCAGGATCAGCCACAATCGAAGCTCGTAACGGATTGCTTTGGTCGTTGTAAGCTTGTCTTACGCCTTCATCCACTAACTCTTGTACAGTTAATTCAGTATCAAAGGATACTTTCATACCAATTTTAACAAATACGGTCACAATACCCGTATCCTGACAAATCGGACGTTTTCCTTCCGCTGACATACGTGAGTTGATAAGTATTTGTGCTATTGCATCTTTAGCCGCTGGATTTTGTTCTGCTTGATAGGCTTTATCCATGGCTTGGATAAAATCCAAAGGGTGGTAATATGAAATAAATTGCAGTGAATTTTTAACGCTGTTAATAAAATCTTGCTCTTTAATGACTGTCATCAGTCGCTCCCAATAAATAGTAAACCGTTTTCAATAAAACAATGGTAATATTGATGACCTTATCCGCCTAACTTTTTGTTATAAAAATGTTGACTAAATACGAAAAAATGACTTATATATCAACTAATACACTCTTAAAACCACTATTTTTTTCTGAAAAGATAATCACTCTTATTAAGCAACAACTTTCTTGCTTAGATTGGTCAATGTTATTGGAATCAGCTAGCCCCGAACATGTTGATAGTAATTGGTCTATTTTCACTGCAGATCCGATAGCCACACTCACCTCTTTTGATAGTGATGCAATTTTTCATGACCGACTTGCTGATACAAAAAGCAATATGGGAAAAGATCCTTTAACGGCACAAAAAAAGATGCGTGAACAATTATTTCACCATGATAACCAATCCGATTATCCATTCACCGGTGGCGTGATCGCAGCTTATCATTACGAGATGGGAGAAGTGTTTGAGTCACTGCATAAACAACAACAAAATTCAGGGTTAGACTTAGGTCCATTTCATTGCGGCTTTTATGATTGGGCTATTTTATATCATCTTAAACAGCAACAATATTTTTTAGTGCAGCAACGTACAACCAATCAAAATAAAACGGTCGAAGATCTTTGGCAGTCTAGATATCGTTGGCTTGAACGACTTGCAGAGGAAAGGTTAGGTGCTCAGTCTACGGCTAGTACATTCAATTTAAAAGAGTCATGGCATTCTAACTATACCGAGGCTGAATACCGAGCTTCATTTAACAAAATTCAAAACTATATTTTGAGTGGGGATTGCTATCAAGTTAATTTAGCACAACGATTTCAAGCACCTTATCAGGGCGATGAATATCAGGCCTATCAAGCTTTGCTACTGGAAAATAAGGCGCCCTTTGCCGCCTTCATTCGTTTACCAGAACAAGTAATTATATCGTTATCACCTGAACGTTTTTTATTTCTATCAGGCAAACAGATTCAAACCAAACCCATTAAGGGCACAACACCACGCCATGTAGAGCCTGAGCAGGATTTAATTAACAAACAACAGTTATTGGATTCCGAAAAAGATCAAGCAGAGAACTTAATGATTGTAGATCTATTGCGTAACGATATAGGTCGAGTTTGTAAGTCAGGCAGCGTTTCAGTGCCTAAGTTATTTGATATTGAAAGCTTTCCCGCTGTACATCATTTGGTGAGTACCGTCACAGGACAATTAGATGCTCAATACCGTTGTGAAGATCTACTAAGAGCATGTTTTCCAGGTGGATCTATTACTGGAGCGCCTAAAATAAGATCAATGGAGATTATTTGTGAACTAGAAAAATTTCAACGTGAAATATACTGTGGCAGCATTGCTTACATTAATGGTAATGGCGATATGGATAGCAGTATAACCATTCGTACTTTAGTGTGTAAGAACCAACAGATATATTGTTGGGCAGGCGGAGGTATCGTTGCGGATTCAAATGTTGAAAGTGAATATAAAGAGTGTTTCGATAAAGTGAGTAAAATTCTTCCCATACTAGCCAAGCTCAATCACTGATTTATACCCTTATCAGGGAGTGATTATTTATTCTGTTATATGTTCTGGTTTGTTGAGTCGTAAACTAACCAATACCAAATAAAAACACAAAAAATGATTAGCTGATTTAGATTCAACTTGAATCCGCCAAATAATAAAGCCCATGATGGGCTTTTAGTATTTAGTACCATTAGAAATGATATCATTGCAAAACTAACGGGTTGGTAACTCGATATCTTCAAATAATTTATTTACTTCTGCGGTATATTTAAGTTGGATGGCTTTTTCAACTAGAGGTCGAGTTAAGTGTGGTGCGAATCGAACCATAAAATCATACATATAATCACGTAGGAACGACCCTTTTCTAAATCCGATACTAGTTAGACTAGATTTAAAGATGTGGCTTGCGTCCAACACGCAAAAATCATCATCCTCATTAATCGCCATAGTCGCGATCACGCCAACACCGAGACCTAAACGAACATAGGTTTTAATTACATCAGCATCTGTTGCGGTAAACACGACATCTGGTTTATAACCAGCTGCATTAAAGGCTTCATCTAATTCTGAACGACCTGTAAAACCGAATATATAAGTAACAATTGGATGTTTTGCAATGTCGTCAATCGTTAAATGTTTAATATTAGCTAAAGGATGGTCTTTTGGGACAATTACAGAACGATTCCAATGATAACAAGGCAACATAATCAAATCTTGATACAAATGTAATGCTTCCGTTGCGATTGCAAAATCTGTTTTACCCTTAACTACAGACTCACTGATCTGTGTCGGTGTACCTTGATGCATGTGCAATGAAACTTTCGGGTAACGCTTGATAAAACCTTTAATAACATCTGGCAACGCGTAACGAGCTTGAGTATGGGTAGTAGCAATATTCAAGGTTCCTTGATCTGGCATAGTATATTGATTAGCCACCGCTTTAATACTCTCAACTTTGCCTAAAATTTCAGTTGAGTAGCGAATTATCTCTTTTCCTGCTGGGGTGACTTTAGTGAGATGTTTACCACTTCGCTCAAATATCTGAATGCCAAGTTCATCTTCCAACATACGAACTTGTTTACTGATACCTGGTTGAGAGGTAAATAGGTTCTCAGCAGTTGCTGATACATTTAAGTTGTGATTCAATACTTCGACAATGTAACGTAATTGTTGTAATTTCATAATGTTATCAGCTTATCATTGAATGAATTAAAATTAGGGCTTATTCCATTTAATTCTATCAGAGTTCTAATATTTACAAAGTTATACTTTCTTATTTTGCCTATCACCATATATTTACACTAAATATTGAATTAGATGTTTCGTTTTGTTATTTATAACCGTTACTATGAAGGCCAAAATTACCCAACTTTTGCGGCCCTAACTCTGTAAAATAGATCCAATTAATAATGTAACGTGAGGTATGTCTATGGATAATCATGATCAATTAGATTTCAGCACAATATTAGCGACTAGCATCCATGACATGAAAAATTCATTATTTATGTTAATGCAGTCCATAGAAGGTTTAGACCTAGCAGATAATTTGACTGCACATCAACATCAAACCGTTGCTGATTTACATTATCAAACCTCTCGTGTTAACGGCACCTTAATGCAGTTGTTAGCCTTATACCGGGATGAAAAACAACAATTACCCATTTTTATTGAAGAGAATTCAGTTAATGAACTAATGGATGAGATTGTTGAGCGTCATCGACTTTACTTTCAAAGTCGTCATATCGATGTTTCACTTAAGATCGATACACACTTATTCGCATATTTTGATTTAGATTTAGTAAAATATCTTCTTTCAGATATTTTCATTAATGCATTACGTCATACTAAAAGTTTGGTTGCTATAACCGTTGTTCAAACGCCTGCTTATTTAGTATTTAAGGTCGAGGATAATGGTGATGGCTACCCACAGCACATGTTGGATGTTAATCAAGGGGCATCAAATTCGTTTAATGCAAATAAAGGTCGCAGTGGTTTAGGGCTTTTATTCGCAAAAAAAATAGCAGAGCAGCATATAACGAATCAACATAAAGGTTATATTTCTCTTGAAAATAAACCTAATAATCGCGGCAGTATATTTACCTTATATATACCTTAAAGATAATACCCATGATGGGTTGGTAATGTTCTATAATCTGCCTTCTACGCAATTTTTTATTTAAGAGTTTCTATGTTATATACAATAATTTTTGGTCTGATTGCTTTATTGCTTTTTGTTTTAATTGGTTACAATATAATTGAACAATATAAACAAAAAGGTGAAGCTGAAAAACGTATTACTATGAGTAAGCAACGGGCTATTATTACAGAGGTCGACGAACTCCTATTAACCGCAACAAAAATTCCATTCACCAAATCATTGCTATTAATAATGCAAAATAGAATTAGAAATGCGCTATTAACCATGGTAAATCTATTTCCAAGCACCCCTGCTATTCGAGAACACCTAACTAATACAGATTCACAAATTAAGCAAATAAAAGAAAATTACACTACACCCGATACTAATAGTTTTAGAACTCCAGAAGATAACAAAGAAGCACTCGCGTTATTGCAAGTTACAAAAAAGATACGTGCGGTGTTACGCTCGGAGCATGCAAAAGGTAAAATCAGTACAGATATATTCGTTGCAGAAGCACAACAAATCGAGATGATGCAGCTAAAAATAAACTTAGAAAATAGTATTAAACGTATTAATGAATCTAAAGCTGCGCAGCAATTCGGCAGTGCTAACCAAATGATAAATAAAGTATTAAAGGCCATTGATTCTGTGCCCACCAAAGATAATTATCTGCAAAATAAAGAACAACAATTGAAACAATATGCAGAAGAAATTCGATCGCATTTAGCTAAAGCGAGCAATGAAGAGTTACAAGCAATACAAAAGAAAGAATCAGAAAATGAAAATGATTTAGATGCTTTATTCGCTGAAAGGAAAAAGTGGTAATCCTTGCCCTTTTGCAGCGATTATAAATTAGCCTAAAAATCAAAATCACAACATCTCAAGTTGGATGTTATTTATGCGCTCAGATTGCACTTCATGTCGATTAGTAATAAGTCAAAAAATAGTACTAAAAAAGATATTTAATTTGATACAAATCAATAACTTTTAAATAATCTTGCTTATTATAAGGATACATAATAATGAGTAAGGCAATTGCTATGCAAGAAATTACAACTGAGCAGCAACATATTTTACAGCAGCACCTATTGTCTGAGTTTGCGGTGTTAAAAGAAAAAGTGAAAGCAAGATTAGCTACTTCATCAAAGCCATACCTTAATGACTTAGTTGAGCAAGTGGATAATATGAATGCGGATACTTTGATAGATAGCTTAGTACACAGCGAAAGTCATTCACTTAACCTTTACAAAAAACAAATAAAAAGCATAGATGCAGCGCTGCAAGGTATGGAATTAGGGTTATATGGTTTATGCTCTGATTGCGAAACTGCATTAGACATCGATGCTCTCTTTAAATGTCCAACCCAACAACGTTGTGATAGTTGTGAAACTAAATACCAACAACAAAAGGTGAAGGGTTTTAAACTATAAGTACATTTTATTGTTAACTTTATTAGGAGGGATGTGATAAATTGCCCTCCTTTAACGTTAACTAGAGCATACATTTTGATCAAAACTATTTCGCCTTTAACTACAAACAATGCCTCTAGCAAGAAAGATCAGATTAGTGAGCAAATAACTCCCCTGTCAGCACAGCAATGTACAACACATTTTGACGTCTACCTTAAACAGTATAAAGAAATTCAAAAGGGTGAATTAGCAGAGCTATTTTCCGATGCAGTTTCTATTGTTTCGCACTATTTAAAGCTGCCTACACCACTGTTGTTGATTAATAGTCGTCATTGGTTAAGTGCGGAGCAACTGCTTAAGCAGGTTATTCCAGATACTTACCCCACTCAGTATCTTTTAAGTTTTAATCAAGAGATACTATTTGGGCGCATATCATTAATGAATGATGGTGAGTTAAATTTTGCTGATGGACAATTAAAAAAATCTAATGGAGGACTACTTGTTCTTAATATTAGTCCTTTATTAGTTGAACCGGGTCTTTGGTTTAAACTTAAGTCAGTATTACAACGTCAATATTTACTTGCGAGTGACGCAGTTAATGCTGAAAAAATAAAGCAAATATTACCTGATTTATCAACTCAGCTTATTACGACCAAAATCATTTTAGTAGCCAGTCGGTTGCAGCTTGAAGAGTTAATTCAAATCGATCCAGAATATGCACAAGTGTCTTCATTATTTTGTGAATTAGCAAACCAAGTGCCAGTATCTCAAAACTCTGTTAATGCTATTGTGAGTTATTGTCACAATTTAACGAAGCAATTGGGGTTAAAATCATTACAAGATGAAGCATTAGCGACATTATTAAACTATTTATCGATTCAATGTGAACATCAAAAACAGTTATTATTTTCACCAGAGTTAATAAAACAAATATTACAATATGCAAACCTTTTCACTGACAACAAACAAATCACTAAGCTTGATTTGGTTGCTTATTTCGAAGAGATAGATCAAGCCCAGTCATTAGCCAGAAAATACAGTGAGCAATCTTTGCTTGAAGGACAAGTGAACTTGCAGTTATCCGGAGAAAACATCGGACAAATTAATGGCTTAGCAGTTGTTGAACTATTAGGTTATCCCTGTGAATTTGGTGAAGTATTTAGAATATCGGCCAGTGATATGATTGGCGATGGTGAAATTATAGATGTTGAACGAAAAGTAGAACTTGCAGGTAATATCCATGCAAAAAGTACATTGATCGTACAAGGTTATTTAAATCATTTCTTTAGCCATATCAGTGCATTCCCGTATTCTTGTAATTTAGTTTTTGAACAGTCATATCAAGAAAGTGATGGCGATAGCGCTTCATTAGCTATCCTACTAGCTGTTAGCTCCTGTTATGCACAATTTCCAGTGAAGCAAAATATCTTTGTGACAGGCTCATTAGACCAACATGGTAACGTACTAGCTATAGGAGGTATCAATCAAAAGATAGAAGCTGTTGCGCGTCTATTTGAATTAGGCTTGTTAGATGCGCCTATTTCAATTGTTATGCCAAAAGCCAATCAAATAAATTTAACACTGAATATGAATACTTTAGCGTTAGTAGAATCAGGTAAAATTAATATTCACTCAGTTTCACACTGCCATCAGGCTTTTCCTTTATTATTAGGAAAATCTTTTGAGCAAGTAATTAAAGCAATTAATACAAGAATTGAGATCACCGCTAAAGAAGAGATGGATGAAACATCAGCTGGCTTGTTTTCTCGGTTAAAAGACTCTATCTTCAATTAGTAGAATAAAAAACAAAATACAATCAAGGACTTTGATTATTCTTGATTGTTTTTAATAGCTCATATACAGTATGGCGCTCATTATTTCGTGGTATTAAGTTAATTTCCTCTTTAATGCCTCACCTTATCAATTATCTTAAGAAAAGTGATTATGACTAAAATCGTATCCCAAAAAGAGTTGGGTAAAAACTCTTACAACAAAGAAGAACTTATTAAATGTGGTCAAGGTGAGTTATTTGGTGAAGGTAACTGTCAACTACCTGTTGATAATATGCTTATGCTGGATCGCATTATTTCTATTACTTCCGATGGTGGAGAGCATGGCAAAGGTGAGTTGATTGCTGAATTAGATATTGATAAAGCTTTATGGTTTTTTCAATGTCACTTTCCTAATGACCCTGTTATGCCTGGTTGCTTAGGACTGGATGCTATGTGGCAACTAGTTGGATTCTTCCTAGGTTGGAGCGGTGGTCCAGGTAAAGGACGTGCGCTAGGTGTAGGCAACGTAAAATTCACGGGGCAAGTATTGCCTACCGCGAAGAAAGTAACCTACCGCATCACAATGAAACGTTTAATTATGCGTAAACTTGTAATGGGTATTGCAGACGGTGTTGTTGAAGTAGATGGTAAAGTTATTTATACAGCAGAAGATCTAAAAGTAGGTTTATTTGTTGATACTTCAAGCTTCTAATACTGATACTAATTCTAGATCTAACTAATTTAGTTAGATTTAAATTATCGGAAGCAATTATTAGTTAAGAAATTTTAACGAAGAAAAGCACTAATTACTCAAGTAATTGGTGCTTTTTTATAGAGATTGTTAAGCCCTATCTGTGTTTATGTTAATTTCATTAACTAGGTGCACCATTATTGGCAAAGAAAAATGCATTAATTTAAGGTAGAAATCGCATCAAATAGCTTGTCCCTCTTACAAAATTTCTAACCCCAAAGGGATCAATTTTAAGCAACAATAATGATCTGCTATGAACCAGAATTGCCATTAATACCAAACCATATTCCAAAAGTTAGCTAGCATTTTGCCTTTATCGTACTTTTAGCTAAAAAAAAGTTTATGATAACTCCATTATAAGGGCAATATCACTGTTGCCTGATTTACTATCAATTACCTTTTTCTATCGATTAACATTAATCACCACTGCACTTGAAGGATCTTTTATGGCTATTATATTTCGCTTTATTAATCAGTTTTTTAGAAAATTATTTAAACTGATTAATTGTCTCCGTTTAATCATACTTAATGCCATCTTTATTTTTATCGTCTTGTTGATTGTTGTTTCATTCAACGAAACAGAAGAAAAAATCTATGTTGCAGATAACTCTTATCTGCAAATAAACTTAAATGGTTATATCGTAGAACAAAGGCAACCTGCAGATCTTTCTCAAAAAATAACAAATCAGCTAACCGGTACTGAACAAGAGCAAATACAAGAATTCGAAACACAAGCGCTAATTAATACAATTCAGCATGCACAACATGATGATAAAATTACTGGGCTGGTGTTAGAACTTAGCGGGTTAAGATCAGCAAGTTTAGATCAACTTTCGGATATTGGTGATGCAATCAATGAATTCAAAAAGTCAGGTAAGCCAGTTTACGCTTATGCAGATAATTATAGCCAAACGCAATATTATTTAGCCGCCTATGCTGACCATATAACTCTTGCTCCCAATGGGTTAGTGATCCTGCAAGGTTACGCAGTTAATCGTTTGTATTTTAAAGATTTACTAGATGAGCTATTGATCACACCGCATATTTTCAAAGTCGGCACTTATAAATCTTTTGTTGAACCATTTACTGAAACAAAAATGTCTCAATACAGTAAAGATGCAAACAAACATTGGTTGGACCAATTATGGCAGGGTTATATCGATACAGTGCTATTACAAAGAAATAATATTGACTCATTAAGTGCACAATCCATCAACCCAAGTTTAGATCAACTTAAACAACAATTACGTACAGTTTCTGGCGACGGAGCCCTGTATGCAATGAGCGTAGGTTTAGTAGATGAACTTGCCTATCATGAGCAGTTTATTGCTAACCTGACGCTCAAAGCAGAAACAAAGTCTAAACCGCTAAATCGTATTGATTACAACCACTACGCATCAAGCTTACCTCCAATTTATACGTTTACCGGTAGTAACAATCAAATCGCTGTTATTCATGGTTCTGGAGAAATAGTGTCAGGCACTAGTGATGCAACAACGATTGCAGATAAAAGTTTTAATACATTATTAAAACAAGCACGCTTAAATAAACAGATAAAGGCCGTTGTTATTAGACTGGATACACCCGGTGGTAGTGCATCCGCTTCAGAGCTGATACGTCAACAAATACTTGCATTAAAAAAACAGGGAAAAACTGTCGTTGTCTCAATGGGGTCAGTGACCGCTTCAGGTGGTTATTGGATAGCCTCTTCTGCCGATAAAATAATTGCTTCCCCAACTACATTGACGGGATCGATTGGTATATTTGGTATGTTTGCCACTATTGATAAAACCTTAAATAAAATAGGCATTCATCAAGATGGTGTCTCAACTAGCCCTTTATCTGACGTTGGTATAACTCAACCACTTAACCCTCAATTAGCTGAAATTTTTCAGATAGGCATCGAACACGGCTATCAAAGCTTTTTAGAGGTAGTAGCGGATGGGCGAGATATGACCAAGCAGGAAGTAGATAAAGTTGCTCAGGGTCGAGTATGGACAGGTGTGGATGCACTACAACTAGGCTTGGTTGATGAATTGGGAAATTTACAAACTGCGATCAACTCAGCAGCACAATTAGCGTCGTTAAGTGAATATGATATTGTATCAATCCAACCTGAGATATCACCAAAGCAGTTATTTATTAATAAATTACTATCGCAGTCGATTAGCTTTTTACCGTCAACGATCATGCAATCTTCGCCTTTAATTGAGGCTTTTCTTCGTTTAGAAAAACAAAGCAACTTCATTACCCGCTTAAATGATCCAAAGAATCATTTTATTTACTGTACCCAATGTAGAATAGAATAAACTTAAATTTACCTCACCATTACTTAATACAATAATGGTGAGGCAAGTATTTTAACCCCAAAGCCAGTCAAAAATAGTTAAGCTTTATTAATTTTCGCTAAAGTGTTTACCTGCTTTAATACTTGATCACAAATTTGATGCGTGATCAGGATATCCTCAGCAATTCTTTTATTAAATAAACCAACTTGCAGTTGCTCTAACCAATCTTCAATTAGTGAAACAAAGCCTCGCTTATATAGAGTTTGCTCCCAATCATTAAAAGATAAGCGTTTAAATTGTTGTTCTTGGTAAACTTCACCTTCATTTAGGTTATCTACCTGCCAACTGCTTCCTTTACTTGTTACCAATAACCGCTCTTGATTGATTCCTGCAATACGGTTCATATTGGCATTCAAAATTGAAAATTGGCTCTGCCATGATACTTGTAAATTGGCTAGTAAATCAGATTCAAATTGAGCCGTCACATTTATATGTTTGGGATAAAAATCAGACTCGCAATCTAAATAACGTACAGTATCAATAACATGAATAAAGTCGTCAAAAATAAATGTTTCAGCAAAAGCGGGTAGGTTAAATCTGTTTTTTTGTACTGTAATATCTTTATTTACAGTCATATTTTCACTTAATGAAGATTTAATTTCCTGTACCAGTGGCGAATAACGCCGATTAAATCCAACATAGATTAAAACATTGTGTTGCTCTGCTAATTGTATTAATAAATTAACTTGCTGAATGTTATCGCTTAAAGGTTTATCTACATAGACTGCAATATTATGCTCAATAGCAAGCTTTGCGAGATGATAATGAGCAGATGTTGCGGCGTGGATCATTATCGCATCAGGTTTGCTTTTAAGTAACATCTGATAATCATCAAACACTTCTGCAATTCGATACTTATCTGCTAATAATGACAACGTGTCAATATTTCTAGAACAAAGTACGGGCGTTATTAGTGGATGTTGCGAAATGATCGGCAAGTATGCTTTTTGAGCAATATCACCTAGCCCAACCATCGCAATGCGTTTTTTAATTAGATTATTTTCGCTCATTAACAATTCCTATTAGTATTCACCAGCACTTTCAATAATAATGAGATAAAAATTATTGGGTCAGCTATGAAAAAACGTTTATATGCATTACAACATTATACAGAATCCGGTGATTTAAAGGCGCCTCCCATACTGTTATTTATTTTGTTATTCCTTTCTAGGACATGGGTATTATTAATTATCTCTGTCGCTTCACAACAAACAGGTAATACACTACTACAAATTTTTTATCCTGAAAAAAGTCATTTCTATTTAGGCTTATCAGTCGGCGTACTCCCAGTACTTATTTTTATTATTTCAGGACGTCGTCACGCACAGGACAAATGGGCAATACGTTGTTGGCCTTGGTGTTTCTTTCTTATTTTATTAACCACTTTCAGTGATTTAGCATTGCAGTTATATTATTTATATATGATGCATTTTACCTATTCAGTCGCTGCATCTTTACAAATAGTGTTGGTTACCTGGAGTTGTTTATATCTGTTCAAAAGTAAACAACTAAGAGATTGCTTTAACATTACAAATTAAAAATGCCTCAATAAAGTGAGGCATTTTATAATTTTGAAAGCGTTAAAAATAAATAAGTCGCATTAGAAATAAATAATGAAACTTTAAGAGTTTAGATTTAATGTAACTTTAGGCGTGGACGTAAAACACGGTTAATACGTTCAACTAAAGTCATTAAGCCAGTTCGAATATAACCATGTAATGCAACTTGGTGCATACGATATAAGGAAATATAGACAACACGAGCTAAACGCCCTTCTATCATCATAGAACCTTTCATTAAATTCCCCATTAAACTACCCACTGTACTGTAGTTACTTAGTGAAACTAATGAACCGTAATCAGTATATTTATAATCAACTAGTGGTTTATTATTCAATGTCGCTAAAATATTTTTACCCACTAACGATGCCATTTGATGAGCAGATTGGGCTCGAGGAGGAACAAAGCCACCACTTGGTAATGCACAACTTGCACAGTCACCAATCGCATAGATATCTTTATCTAAGGTAGTTTGCAATGTTTGTTTAACTATTAACTGGTTAATTCTATTGGTTTCTAAACCTGCCAATGATTTCATGTAATCAGGTGCTTTAATGCCTGCCGCCCATACGATCAGATCTGCTTTGATCAACTCACCAGATTTAGTTAACAACCCTTCAGAGTTTGCTTCAGTAACCATAGTATTAATACGTACATCTACACCTAGTTTTAGTAACTCTTGATGCGCTGATGCTGAAATACGTTTAGGTAAGGCAGGTAAAATACTATCACCCGCTTCTATTAAGCTAACATGTAAATCTGTACTTTTAATATGTGAGAACCCATAGCTAGAAACTTGTTTAAGTGAATTATATAGTTCCGCAGATAGCTCTACACCCGTTGCGCCAGCACCGATAATTGAAACATTTACAGATTTTGTTTCTTCAACCCCTAACTGCAGGTACTTGTTTAACATGCGATGATGGAATTTTTTGGCTTGTTGTGGACTGTCTAAGAAAATGCAATGTTCACGCACTCCTTTAGTATTAAAATCATTACTGACACTACCTAACGCCATCACTAAAATATCATATTCAACTTCACTAGCTGGTAATATCATAGTGCCTTCTTCATCTATCAAAGGGTCAATTGAAATAGTTTTTTTAACGCGGTCAAGATTACGCATTGCGCCAAGTTTGAAGTTAAAATGATGATTAGTTGCGTGAGCACGGTAACTTACCGCATCAATACCGTCATCTAATGAACCGGCTGCAACTTCATGTAAAAGAGGTTTCCACAGGTGAGTACTATTTTTATCCACTAGCGTGATATGCGCTTTTTGTTTACGCCCTAATTTATTGCCTAATTTAGTTGCTAACTCTAACCCGCCAGCACCACCACCAACTATTACTATTTTCTTCATAACCACCTCAATAATTTAATTTTTTTACAAAAAACAACTTATTTTGTGACAAAAAGTATTCTTTTGTAAAAAAACTGACCTAGATCTTATTATTAAGAATTTAAGGTTATAAAAAAAGGCGACTCAAGTCACCTTTTTTTATGGTTTGATTATCAATAATGTTACTTGTAAGCGATTTTAGTTGTAAAAAGTAAAATTTTTACCGTAAGAAGTGATTAACGCCTGTGGATATAATACTTATTGAGTAGACAAATCCTGTGCAAAATAACTACATATACCGTTTATTTATTAATCATCTTTGAATTTTTTAATTGTCTGAAGGTGGGCTGCAATATCAGAAAATTTATGACTTTGTTTATCATCAACAATAATAGGGTAATAATTCGATAACTCATAATCACTAATTTCGGTGTTTCTGACCAAATCCGTTGCAGATAAAATGCATAAACAATTAGGTTTATTTTGTTCTCTAAAATCACTAGCACATTTAGTTGAGATATCTAAATATTCTTCAGGCCATTCAATACGGCCAACCATATTATCTTCAGGATGCAAATTTGGATTAAAAATAACTTGTTTAATACCGCATAAAAACCCTATACGTTCGCTCCAATATCCTCCTAAGCCTACACCACAAATAAGTGGAGATTTGTCATCACTATCTTGCACATGTTGATGTACCTCTTTAAGAATATGGCTCATATCATGCTTAGGATGAATAGTGCTGTAATGAACAAAACGAACATCTTGATCAATGAATTTTAATTGCATCACTTTCTCGTGATTACCAGGGCTCGTTGCATCAAAACCGTGTAAATATATGATCATTTTTAAATTCCGCCTTTATTATTCTTAACTGTTATTTAGCGATCTGTCTTTTGAGTCTACAAACATTGCCAACTTCATTTTATTTTTTGATAATAAATGGGCAAGTATTGTTATTATATTAGTAGTATAACTAAATCTCATTGTCAGTGCTTAAATTAAAACATTCTCTCAGTATAGGCACAGCAACTTTTAATCTAGTCTAAGTAAATTGTTAAAGAGTGCAAGCCTTGCTTAATACTAATTAGACTCGCTTAGCAGTATTTAACTTTGATCAGCAAATTCAAGTAGTAAGCGTCTATGTTCCAGCCAAGTTTGATTCTTTTGTAATGGCAATTTAAGTTTGCTTTTTTGTGCAAGTAACGACTGAATTAGTGGTTCATTATTTCTACTGTTAGTTAATGTTAATCCGTCTAAAATTTGCATTGCGGCAGGTGTGTCATTACACGCTAAAATAAGATCGCAACCGGCATTGATAGCACTTTTAGCTCTTGAAAGGTGATCTCCGACAAAACTAGCACCATGCATTGAAATATCATCACTAATTATTGCGCCTTTAAAGCCTAATTGCAGCTTCAAGATTTTCTGTAGCCAATATTCAGAAAATCCACAGGGTAAATCATCACATTGTGAATAAACAACATGTGAAGGCATGATCGCATCTAACTGACCGGCATTAATTAATTTGATGAAGGGTTGCATATCATTGTTAAATATTTCCGACTCACTGCGTTTATCAACGGGTAATGCAATATGAGAATCTGCTTTGACACTACCATGTCCGGGAAAATGCTTGCCAGTGCTTGCCATACCCGCTTCTCTCATTCCATCAATATAAGCACTCGCAATAATACTAACTTGATCATGATGTTTACTAAAACTACGCTCTCTAATTACATCGGAGATACCATTAATATCCAACACTGGAGCAAAGCTTAAATCAATATCACAGGCGATCAATTCACTGGCCATCACAAAAGCGCTGGCTTTTGCTAATTTAAGCGCTACTTGTAAATCATTTGATTGTGTTAATAGGTCTCCACATGCAGGTAACGATGTAAACCCTTCTCGAAAACGTTGCACTCGTCCACCTTCGTGATCAACAGCGATAATGATCTGATGTTTTGCATAAAAGCGGATTTGCTGCACGAGCTCTTTCAATTGTACACGGTTGTCAAAGTTACGGGTAAACAAAATGACACCCGCCACTAACGGGTGGGATAGATACTCTTGTTCTGAAGGTGTTAATGAGACCCCTTCCACATCCAAAATAATTGGTCGCATACTATTTTTATTCCAATTTAAAAAAGCCAGCAATGCTGGCTTGTTAGATACACAAATATAGGGTGATAACGCTAATGAGGTATGCTTTCTAGCATTTCACTCGATTAAGTTACTCAGCGAATTAAAATACTTAGTGTATCTGTTTAGCAGATTGATTTACAAAATATTATTTAATTCTTGCGAGTAATTTTTGTACCTCTTTTAATTTATCATCTGATGCAGTAGTTAATAACTTGTTTAAAATGTCCTTAGCCCCTTCTTTTTCATCTATTTCTAAATAGGCACGAGCCAAATCTAATTGTGCGGCTATACCATCATCATCACTGTCAAACTCAGTGAATGACTCTACCACATCCGGGAAGTCATCAAGGCCAAACTCTAGATTGAAGTCTTCTTCATTTATCGCATCACCCCCACTACTTGTTAATAATGTGTCGATATCAATAAATTCATCATGCTTACTTTTATCTATTGTAGGTAATTCAACATCCTCATCAAAGGCACCTTGGCTTAATTGTTCTGCTAATGATTTGCCTTCACTGTCACTGTCCTGATCGTCTGATTCTTCGCTTACTTCATTATTATCTAGTTGATCACTTAATTGCTCTGCATCAGTCTGAGCTTCCTCTGCAGCATCTAACTCGGAAATACTTTGGTCAACACTTTTTAAAGTTGAAAGATCAACATTTTCAAATTCACTTAAATCATCGTCGATAATGTCATCTGTATTAATAGCTTCAGATGACTCAGCAACTGTCTCTTTCTCCGCTTCAGTTTCTTGATTGATGAGCTCTTCTATATCATCAACAGTTTCACTTACCGCTTCTGGTTTAACTTCTTCAGCTGATTCAGCTGATTCAACAACAGTCTCGTTCGCCGCTTCAACTTGTTGACTGATTAGCTCGTCGATATCATCAACAGTTTCACTTACCGCTTCTGGTTTAACTTCTTCAGCTGATTCAGCTGATTCAGCTGATTCAGCAGATTCAGCAGATTCAACGACAGTCTCGTTCGCCGCTTCAACTTGTTGACTGATTAGCTCGTCGATATCATCAACAGTTTCACTTACCGCTTCTGGTTTGACTTCTTCAGCTGAATCAGCTGATTCAA